>Ga0310697_10000645_pt1 | contig 45200 bp, 37 predicted proteins | sample 172DNAGHGlowgp2_FD_203883 | JGI IMG/M metagenome (GOLD analysis project Ga0310697, IMG submission 203883) | Sheep rumen microbial communities from Palmerston North, Manawatu-Wanganui, New Zealand - 1728 DNA GHGlow gp2 (v2) (version 2) | ecosystem: Host-associated > Mammals > Digestive system >...
AGTTCACCATACAACCTCAAAGGAGCAAGCTAAAAATAAGCGTTTAAAGAAATTCTTGATGGCTATTGGTGAAAATGGCGCAAATCTAAAGGCGTTGATGGATGATATGGACTTGCGCAACAGGTCTAGTTTTGTAAATACCTACATTGCCCCCAATTTGGCAGAAGGTTATATTGCTATGCTCTACCCTGAAGCTCCGAACCATCCAATGCAGTCATACTATCTGACCAACAAGGGCAGAGACCTTTTGGAGCGACTCTAATTGCTGAAAGGGGTGTCTATAAAGTTTCCCCAAAGGTTATCTTTGAAGAGATGTGGAATTGGTGTCAGTCTACCCTTTCTTATCTATGCCATCCAGTTCTTTTCTTCTCTACGATAGGTTTCTTCATCATTCTCCTTGCCGTTTGTAGGCAACGGCGGCGGAAATGCTCGTCATCCTCGTTCTTGTCACGGCTACAACCGCTCCCAGGTCCGCTGCAGCCACCACGCATCTGCGCAAACTCCGTCGCCTGGTCGATGTAACCGAGGAACAGCACCGTAGCCAATCCCTGCGGAGTCACTGAGGAAAAGCCCCATGGATGAAAGCTTGCTTTCAGGACCTGGGGTCACCATCCAAAAGGCCCTTGCAACAATTGTTTGCAAGGGCCTTTTGAAAGGGATTCTGGCGGAATTCATCCACCTGCTGGATATCCTTTGTTTTAGAAATCCATGTCAATTTTGAAGTCACCGTCAAAGGATTTGTCGTCGAAACCAGCCTCGCCTTCATCAGGAAAAGAGGTGTTTGTGGTTTCTTCGTCTCCAAGCTCGTCAGGAGTGGTGTAGGTTTCCTCAGCGGTCAATTCGCTGTTTGGCGTCTTTTTTCCTGAAGCCACGCCAACGACATTGCTGAGTGCGGTGATGAATTTCTCAAAATCTTCCTTGTATAGGAAGATTTTGTGCTTCTCGAAAGAAACTCGGGGAGCGTCTGTGGTACCCTCTACAATCTTCTTGCTCTCTGTTATCGCAACATATTTGTCACCGTTGTGACTTTGCTTGACATCGAAATAGTAGATCCGGCGTCCTGCTTTTACAGATTCAGAGTAGAGAACGTCATTACTTGTTTCGTTCATAATAATGTGTTTTAGTTGTTGAAGTGTGATAAAAACTGATGTCGTGTGCAAATTTCTCCTTTTTTTTTATAATTATCAAACATTTCGCAATATTTTTTGGATAAAAAAGAATCATTCATGAAAAATCATTCCTCTTTCGATTTTTTTGTTTAAATTTGCACGCAAAGTAGAAAAAAGAGTTTTTTGAACATGATTAACCGAATATTGATTCGTTTGAAGGTCGTACAGTTGGTGTACGCTTTTTATCTGAATGGCAATGATAATCTGGAAAAAGCTGTTAAGGAATTGAACTTCAGCCTTTCCAAGGCGTACGAATTGTATAACTATCTGTTGCTGCTCATGGTGGCTGTCACCCGATACGCAACAGAGAAGGTGATGAAGAAAGAGAAAGTGAACCTTGTCACCCACAACGATGAGCCGATAAACCACAAGTTTATCGACAACCGCTTTATCCTCCAGCTAGAGCAGAACACGTCACTGAAAGAATATGTGGAGAGCCAGCATCTCGACTGGACCGCCAACGAAGACTATCTGAAGTATCTTTATGAGTTGATAGTCGAGAGTGATTATTATAAGGATTACATGTCTTCTCCTGATTCTTCCTATCAAGCAGACCGTGAACTGTGGCGCAAAATCTACAAGAACATCATAGCCAAAGACGAGCGACTCGATGACTTGCTCGAGGAGAAGAGTCTTTACTGGAACGACGACCGTACGACCGTCGACACTTTTGTGCTCAAGTCCATCAAGCGATTCGAAGAGCGCGAGAAGTCGAACCAGGAGTTGTTGCCCGACTTCAAGGACGAAGAAGACCGTGAATATGCGCAGCGTCTGTTCCGCAACAGCATCCTTAAAGAAGACGAATATCGTTCGCTCATCATGCAGAATGTCAAGAATTGGGAGTTCGACCGCCTTGCTTTCATGGATGTGGTCATCATGCAGGTGGCATTGGCCGAGTTGATGTCGTTCCCCAATATCCCGTTGTCGGTAACCATCAATGAGTTTGTGGAGATAGCCAAGTGCTACAGCACCCCGAAGAGCGGTTCGTATGTGAATGGCATTATCGATGTTGTGGCCAAGAAACTTCAGAAAGAGAACAAGATTCTCAAGGCTTGATTCAGTAACACAAGCATTGGCGTTGACGATATGGGAATCTCCTTTTCCTTCATTCCTTCAGCAGATAATCAATCAATAAATAAACTATAGTTATTATGTTGACAGTAAACCTTTTGCAGGCCCAGGCACAGGGCGGTAGCGGTATGGAACTGATCCTGATGATTGTGATCATGTTCGCCATTCTTTATTTCTTCATGATCCGTCCGCAGAACAAGCAGCGCAAGAAACTCCAGGAATTTCAGAACAGCCTGAAAGTAGGCGACCAGGTGATGATTTCCGGTGGTATTTGGGCTACGGTAAAGGATACCAATCCCGACAAGAGCTTCGTCACAGTGGAGATTTCCAAGGGTGTCTGCATTGATGTGGAGCGTGCCGGTGTCTATGCTCCGGGACAACAGGACCAGGCCGCACAGCGTTAGGCTTTTAAGCGCTATCCGACATAAGTCAGGTAAAAGACAATGGGCAAGTACAGCAGGATTCTTCGTCCGATGCTGAGTGTCATCAGGAAAATCAGAGGGCTTCGCTATCCGGAAGTGAACCGTGAGCTCTCTCTCTTTCTTGTTTTCCTCTTGGTTTCCATTGTCTTCTGGTTTTTTCAGGTGTGTAGGGAAGAAACGAAGTATGAAATCAACTACGCTCTGAATATCACCAACATTCCCAAGAATGTAATCATCACAAGCGACGTGCCAGACTCCATCAAGGTGTCTGTATCCGACTACGGGTTCAAGATTCTTGAATACTTCATTGCTTCCAAGGACCAGTATCGCGTGGACGTTGACTTTGCCAAAATGACCAATTCCAGTTCCTGGAAAGTGTCGGGTGGAGGTGTGTTCACCGTCGATAATTCCAATTTGCGTCGAATTGTAGGCAAGACATTGAAGAGCTCGTCGAAGATGTTGGCCGTCACTCCCTCATCCCTTGACGTTTATTATTCCACGGGAGAAAGCAAGCGTGTCCCTGTCGTGTTCAACGGGACGGTGAAGGCAGCCCAGCAGCATATCATCCGCGGCATGAGGCTCCATCCTGACTCGGTGGATATCTACGCCACCTATTCCCAACTCGACACCTTGCATGTGGTCTATACAGATTACTCCACCTTCAAAGACCTTGAGGATTCCTTACATACTCAAGTGAAAATGCAGCAAATGACGGGGGTCAAGGTAGTGCCGGGAAGTGTCACACTGGATGTGGCGGTCGACCTCTATACAGAGAAGAAGATGTCGGTACCCATTTTTGCTGAGAATATGCCAGAGAATCTGGTGCTTAGGACATTCCCCGTGAGGTGTGAGGTGATTTTCCAGGTGAGTGCCTCTGATTTCTATGATGTGAAAGAAGAGGATTTCCTGATAGTGGTGGACTACAATGCAGTGAAAGGCGGTGGTGAGCGTTATCCCGTTCGTCTGGTTTCTTATCCCGCCAACGTGTCGAACGTGAGAATCAACCCGAAGGCTGTTGAATGCATCGTGGAGGAGTTGACCAACTGACGGACATTGGAGTATGGACGATAGGGTCATGAAAGTAGGTGTCACTGGTGGTATAGGCTCAGGCAAGTCGTATGTATGCGCATTGTTGAGCGAGAAAGGTTATCCTGTTTATCAGTGCGATGAACAGGCCAAACGTCTGATGGTGAAAGATTCAGTACTTGTGGGCGGCCTCAAGGACTTGATTGGTGAGAACGCCTATCTTGAGGATGGCTCACTCAACAAGAAGGCTGTTGCCGCGTTCTTGTTCTCGGAAGCTGACAACGCCCGCAGAGTAAACGAACTCGTGCACCCCAGGGTTAAGGACGATTTCCTTCATTGGGTGACGCAACAGACTGCTGCAGTGGTCTTTATGGAGTCGGCTATACTCTTTGAGTCGGGTTTTGATGCCCTGGTCGATACCACAATGATGGTGTACGCGCCCCTTGATGTGCGCATTCGACGGGTGATGCAGCGTGACTCGATATCCGAAGAATCGGCCATGAAGCGTGTTGAGGCTCAGATGGATGACCAAGAAAAACTCCTCAAGTCTGATTTGCTGGTCATCAATGACGGAGTGAGCGACCTTGAGTCGCAAGTCAACGATGCCTTAGCTTTCCTGACCAACCCTTCGGAAGGGGTGACTGAGCCGTAAAAGACTTGGGAAGACGGGCACAGGCAAGGATTTGTTGGTTTCACTTGATAAAAAAACGAAAAGACAACATAAAACATTAATGATATGCTAAAAATGATTCTGGCCATTTCGGGTAAACCTGGCCTTTATAAATTGGTTTCCCGCGGTAGCAAGATGTTGATTGTGGAAACGGTTGATGCTGCCAAAAAACGTCAGCCTGCATACGCTGCTGACAAGATTGTGTCGCTCGGCGACATCTCCATCTATACCGACGATGACAAGGAAGTGTCTTTGGCTTCAGTCCTTCAGTCAGTGAAAGACAATTATGACGGACAGGTGGTGGACTTGAGTCCCAAGAAGGCATCTTCGGCCGATATCATCGCTTTCTTCGAGAAAGTTCTGCCCAATTACGACCGTGACCGTGTACGCGTGAGCGATATGCGTAAGCTCCTCTCGTGGTACAACATCCTCGTGGAGAATGGTGAGGATGACTTCTCAGAAGAGAAGGAAGAAGGCGAAGAAGCTCAGCCAGAGGCTGAGGCAGCTGAATAAGCGGTTGTCAAAAAAAGAAAAAGGCGGGGGCGCATTCGATTGATGCGTCCCCGCCTTTGCTTGTTTTTTTAGTTTCTGAATACCAATCCGTTGTTGTCGGCATCCACCACGATGGGGTGGGTGGCATCCACTTCGCCGGCAAGCAGTTTCTTGGAGAGGTCGTTGAGGATGAACCGTTGTATCACTCGTTTCACAGGTCGTGCACCGAATTCGGGGTCATAGCCAGCTTCGGCGATGAAATCCACGGCAGTGTCGGTCACAGAGAGTTCGACGTTGTTGTCGGCCAGCATCTTCTTGACGGCGTTGATTTGCAGCGTCACGATTTGTCGTATCTCGTCCTTTGAAAGCGGTGTGAACATGATGGTCTCGTCGATACGGTTGAGGAACTCAGGCCTTATGGTCTTTTTCAGCATTTCCATCACTTGCGCTTTCGCATTGTCGAGAATCTGCTCCTTTTTGCGGTTGAGTTCAGCGGTGGTCATGCCGCTGTTCTCCAGGTTGTGGAGCTTCTCAAACTCTTCCCTTATCATCATGCTGCCCATATTGGAAGTCATGATGATGATGGTGTTCTTGAAGTTTACGGTGCGTCCCTTGTTGTCGGTAAGACGTCCGTCGTCGAGCACTTGTAGCAGGATGTTGAACACGTCGGGATGTGCCTTTTCGATTTCGTCGAACAGTACTACGGAGTAGGGTTTGCGTCGCACGGCCTCTGTGAGTTGTCCGCCTTCATCGTACCCTACGTATCCTGGAGGCGCTCCGATGAGTCGGCTGACGCTGAACTTCTCCTGGTACTCGCTCATGTCGATACGCGTCATCAGCGTTTCGTCGTTGAAGAGGTAGTCGGCCAGTGCCTTTGCCAGCTCAGTCTTTCCCACACCAGTGGTTCCGAGGAAGATGAATGACCCGATGGGTTTCTTGGGGTCTTGCAGTCCGGCGCGGCTGCGACGCACCGCATTGCTTACAGCTGCAATGGCCTCTTCCTGTCCGATGACACGCTTGTGCAGCTCGTCTTCAAGATGGAGCAGTTTCTCGCGTTCGCTCTGCAGCATCTTGCTGACGGGTATTCCCGTCCAGCGGCTCACTACGTCGGCGATGTCGTCGGCGGTCACCTCCTCCTTCACCATGGCGTTGCCGCTCTGCACTTTGGCCAGTTCAGCCTGTATCTTGGCGATTTCGTCGTTCAGGGCAACGATTCTTCCATATCTTATCTCAGCCACACGGCTGTAATCACCTTCGCGTTCAGCCCTGTCGGCCTCGAACTTCAGCTGCTCGATTTGTTGCTTGTTCTCCTGTATTTTGTTGGCTAAGTTGCGTTCCGATTGCCATTTGGCCTTGTAGGAACTCTCCTCCTCCTTGAGTTTGGCGATTTCTTTGTTGAGGCTGTCGAGTTTCTCGGAGTCGCCCTCGCGTTTGATGGCCTCGCGCTCAATCTCCAATTGTTTGAGTTTTCGGCTGATTTCGTCAAGTTCCTCGGGCAGCGAGTCGCGCTCCATACGCAGTTTGGCAGCCGCCTCGTCCATCAAGTCGATGGCCTTGTCGGGGAGGAAACGCTCTGTGATGTACCTGTCGGAGAGTTGCACGGCCGCTATGATGGCGTCGTCCTTGATTCTCACTTTGTGGTGGTTCTCGTAACGCTCTTTCAGTCCGCGGAGGATGGAGATGCTGCTCGCCACGTCAGGCTCATCCACCGTCACAGTCTGGAAACGACGTTCAAGTGCTTTGTCTTTCTCGAAGTATTTCTGGTACTCGTCGAGGGTGGTGGCACCAATGCAGCGTATCTCGCCACGTGCAAGTGCAGGTTTCAGGATGTTGGCTGCATCCATGGCACCCTCGCTCTTGCCGGCGCCCACCAGTGTGTGGATTTCGTCGATGAAGAGGATGATGCTGCCCTCGCTCTTTTTCACTTCGTTGACCACAGCCTTCAGTCTTTCCTCGAACTCGCCCTTGTATTTGGCGCCAGCTATCAGCGCGCCCATGTCGAGCGAGTAGAGTTGCTTTTGCTTCAGGTTCTCGGGCACGTCGCCTCTGACGATACGTCCGGCCAGCCCCTCCACGATGGCGGTCTTACCCGTACCCGGTTCACCTATCAGAATAGGGTTATTCTTGGTGCGTCGGCTCAGGATTTGGAGGATACGACGAATCTCGTCGTCACGTCCAATCACGGGGTCGAGTTTTCCCGAACGGGCCTGCTCCACCAAGTTGGTGGCGTATTTGTCGAGGCTCTGGTAGTTGTCCTCGCTCGACTGGCTTTTCACGCTCTCGCCCTTTCGCAGTTCGTTGATGGCCTTGAGAAGGTCATTTTCGTTCATGCCCGCGTCGTGGAGAATGCGCGACACAGGAGAATTGACTTTCAGCAGAGCTATCAGTATCGGTTCTATCGACACGTACTCGTCGCCCAGTTGTTTAGAGATGTTGGTAGCTTGGAGAACCACCTCGTTGGTTTCACGGCTCAGATAGGGCTCTCCACCTGATACGCGGGGGTAGGATGCCGCCTCATTGTCAATCAGTCGTTGTATGCGACTGCCGTCCAGTCCCAGTTTCTGGAAGATGAAGTTGGTCACATTCTCGCCCACTTTCAGTATTCCGGCCATCAGATGGGCGGGTTCAATGGCTTGCTGGCCGTTGGCCTGGACCAGGTTGACCGCCTCTTGTATGGCTTCCTGTGCTTTGATGGTAAAGTTGTTGAAGTTCATATCTTGTCTCCTTTCTTTTTCGTTGAATCAGTTGGTTTTTACAAGACGTGTTTCAATAAATGTACCAGAACCGGGAGTGTGACAAAACGGCACAGTTCTCGGTCAAAAAGACATGTCGCTACCTGCTCTATAGATTGGGGAATGACCTATCCCATCGGCGTCGTTATGTTTTTTTTGCCAATAATTCGTGGCATGTTCTTGGAAAACTAATGATTGATAGGGATAAAATTGCAATTATTTGTGATGAAATGTATCTAAGTGTGTTTTTTTTTGTAATTTTGCAGTGCAATTATAGGCAGTAGTTGGATACGTTAACAAAAAGAGGATAATCAGAGGGACATCTCAGTTGTTTCTATGATTATTATTTTTGTGGTGTGTTAAAAACGCGGACCTGGTTGCTAAAATTTGTTGAATAAAAAGAGAAAAGTTCTTCGTGAATTCACAATAAATGTGAAGACATCACGTTATATAAGTAACATCATATTGATGGATTTACCAAAAAGAGCGTTCTCTCTTTGAAGACAATACTATATTAATATGGCATTTCGTCGATCAGTTGCAAAAACGTTAACATACAGTGACAGTTATAGGAACAGCAATACTTCTACTCAGATGAGCGTGGTGAAAAATACAGCGAATATTGACGCTATGGGTGCTTTCCAGAAAGGTGTCAAAAGAACGGTGGATATTGTTGGCTCTTTTTTGGGCTTGCTATTGCTGTCGCCCATCTACCTTGTCATCTACCTTGTCCAGAAAATAGACGGTAAGGGACCTGTGATTTATAGTCAGGAGCGTATAGGTCTTCATGGTAAGCCCTTCATGATTTACAAGTACCGCACGATGGTGGTTGACGCTGAGGACAACGGAGTTCCCCAGTTGGCCCAGCAGGACGATGACCGCCTGACTAAGGTTGGTAAGTTCCTTAGGGTTCATCATTTTGATGAGCTACCTCAATTGTGGAATGTGCTTGTCGGCGACATGTCTTTTGTGGGTTACAGGCCAGAGCGCAAGTACTTCATCGACATGATTATGAAAGAGAACCCCGACTATGAAAAGCTCTTCTGCAGCCGCCCCGGTGTCACGTCGATGGCCACCCTTTACAATGGCTACACCGACAGCATGGAGAAGATGCTCCAGCGCCTTGATATGGACCTTGACTACCTCAAGAACCGCTCTTTGTGGCTTGACATGAAAATCATAGCCAAAACCATCTTGGCGGTTGTCGGTTGGAAGAAATTCTAAGATAAGATGGCTGAACGTTTCAAGTTGTGTATCTGTGGACATTTTGCCTTTGGGGAGAACAAACTCAACGGCCAGACCATTAAGACGAAGGTTGTCACAGAGGCACTTGAACAAATGCTTGGAACGGAGAACATCACCAAAATCGACACCTGTGGCGGTGTCAAATCCCTTTTCCGATTGCCTTTTTTGCTGACGCAAGCCTTGCGCCGTAACGATAACCTTGTCATCCTTCCCGCTTATAAGGGGGTTCGGGTCATCACTTTCATCCTTTCTTTTCTTCGGCTGTTCTTCCATGACTGCAAGGTTCACTATGTGGTCATAGGTGGGTGGCTGCCCAAGTATGTACGCACCAAATTCTTGCTGAAGAGATGTTTGTCGGCATCTGTCGATACCATCTATTGTGAGACCTCCACCATGATGCGGCAGTTGGCCGAGAGTGGATTCACTAATACAGTTCTGATGCCCAATTGCAAGGATTTGCCAGCAGTAACGCTCCAAATACCTTGTCCTGCACCCCGCTATCCCTTGCGTTTGTGCACCTTCTCCAGGGTGATGAAGCAGAAAGGAATGGAGGATATCGTTCGTGCTGTGGACCTTATCAATGCCGAAAGGGGGAGTGAGGTTTTTACCCTTGATATTTATGGTCCTGTGTGGCCTGATGAGCAGGAATGGTTCGACGGTTTGAAGAAAGGCTTTTCGAGCGCTGTGCATTATGCTGGCACAGTGCCCTTCGATGCTACCATCGATGCGCTTCAGGACTATTTTCTCCTTGTATTTCCCACATTGTTCTACACCGAGGGTGTGCCAGGCACCATCATTGACGCCTACGCTGCAGCTCTTCCTGTGCTGGCGTCGCGTTGGGAGAGCTTTGGTGATGTCATCGATGAAGGGAAGACAGGCATAGGATATGAATTCGGGTCCTTCGATGCGCTTTGCCAATCATTGAAGGATATAGCCGACCGTCCTGAGCAAATTAATCGGCTGAAGCCGTTATGTCTTGAGAAATACCGACAGTTCAGACCCACAGAGGTGATTGCTGTGCTGGTGGATGAACTCAAATAATCCATCCGTTGGATGTTTCTTGTTGTTTTTTTTGCTTCCTTAGTCCTTTTTTTAACTTGGAAGCATTGAAAAACGACTTTTTTTTAATAATTTTGCATTTTGTGTATTTATACTGCAAATATGTTTGATAACTGAAAACAAAAACGGACAAATGAGATATAGAATTACTTTCTTGTTATTGCTGTTCATCTCTGTGAGCCACATGTCGTTCGCCCAGACCATGACAGACAACCAGGTAATCGACTTTGTGTTAGAGCAACAGGAAAAAGGTGTTGACCAAAAGACCATTGCGACCAAACTTTTTCAGAAAGGTGTGACCACCCAGCAACTCCGTCGCGTCAGGAAAAAATTCCAGGCCCAGCAAGAGCAAATGGGTGCCGTTGACCTCACAGGTGAAGGTAAGCGGCAGCAACGAGTACGCACAAGATCCGGAAAAGAGATACAAGGCGAAGAGAACCAGCGTCGTAATAATTATATGGTTGACCGTACCAAAATCAACCAGCGACGTGTGAGCAGAGACGACCAACTGGATGAAATCAATGGCGAGATAGTTTTTTTTGATATCGATTCACTGCTTTATTACCAGAACTATTTCAAAGACGAGAGCGAGGTCTTCGGACGCAACATCTTCAACAACCAGATGCTGACGTTCGAGCCTAACGTGAATATGCCTACTCCTGCCAACTACAGGCTCGGTGCAGGTGACCAGGTTTTTATCGATGTATGGGGTTCCACCCAAGAAAGTTATGATGAGACCATTTCTCCCGACGGTTATGTGGTTCTCGACGGTATAGGTCCCGTGAAACTGGGTGGTCTTACCGTATCGCAAGCCACAGCCGCTCTCCGTTCCCGTCTTGGCAATCGCTACAGCGACAGCAACGTGAGTCTGAGCGTTGGTGAGACCCGTTCCATTCAGGTACAGGTGATGGGTGAGGTCAATGCGCCAGGCACCTATTCTTTGAGTTCGTTGTCATCGTCGTTCAACGCCCTTTATGCCGCAGGCGGTATCAGCGACATCGGTACCCTGCGTGACATCAAGGTCTATCGTGCGGGAAGGGAGATAGCGTCAATCGACGTCTATGACTACATACTCAACGGCAACACCAAAGGCGACATTAGATTGCAGGACAATGATGTGATAGTGGTAGGTCCCTACGACTGTTTGGTCAACATCCGAGGCAAGGTGAAGCGCCCGATGTTTTATGAGATGAGGAAAGATGAAAGCGTCAACACCATTGTGCAATATGCAGGTGGTTTTACTGGTGATGCCTATACCAAGAATGTACGACTGATACGCAAGAACGGCAGTCGATACAGCATTCATACCATCGAGGAGTTTGACATGAACGGTTTCACGCTCAACGACTGCGACTCCATTTATGTTGATTCCGTTGTAGCTCGTTTCTCCAACTTGGTTGAGGTGCGCGGTGCGGTCTATCATCCAGGCCAGTTTGAGCTTGGCAGCAGCATCTCCAGTGTGCGCGACCTCATCGAGGCAGCCGATGGTGTGAGAGAGGACGCTTTCCTCAACCGTGCCGTGATGCACCGTGAGAAACCCGACATGACACTTGAGACCAAGTCGATAGACATTAAAGGCCTTCTTGACGGAACGGTGGCCGACATCCCCCTGCGTAACAACGATGTGTTGTTCATTCCAAGTATGATAGAGATGAACCCCGACCAGACGTTATCCATCGAAGGCGAGGTGAATTTTCCGGGAGTGTATGCTTATTCGGAGAACACCACGCTTGAGGATTTCGTGCTTCAGGCTGGAGGTCTGACCCAGGCAGCCTCAATGGCGCAGGTGAATGTCTATCGAAGAATCCGTGACCCCAAATCAACGGTTAACGACACCCAACTGACAGAGACTTTCTCTTTCTCGCTCAACGACAACTTTGAAATCACGGGTGGTGAAAGTTTCACTTTGCGTCCTTTCGACCAAGTGGTGATACGAAAGAGTCCTTCATACAACGAACAGCAGAACGTCACAGTGAACGGTGCTGTGAACTTCCAGGGGAGTTATGCCATGAGCAACAAACGCTATCGCCTCTCTGACCTCGTGCATGATGCAGGCGGTCTTTCCGAACTGGCCTATCCTAAGGGAGCTCGTTTGGAACGAAGGATGACACAGGAGGAGCGCAACCAAAGAGAGACCACACTGCGTACGTCGCAGATTCAGCTCTATGAGGAGAGCCTGAAGATGTCGCAAGGCTCAAACAACATGAACTTGCAGTTGGCAGACTCATTGCTCAACCTCAAACTTGACCTCGGTGACACTTATCCCGTGGCCATTGACCTTGAGGCCGCCTTGAAAGACACTGCAGGATATGAAAACATTGTGCTCAGGGAAAATGACAGGCTTATCGTTCCTCAATACTCCAACACAGTGAAAATCAGCGGTGAGGTGATGTACCCCAACTCCATCAACTATAAGCAAGGCGAGTCGCTCAGTTACTATATCAAGCGTGCAGGAGGATATGGAAACAACGCGCGTAAGTCGCGTGTATATGCGGTCTATATGAACGGTTCCGTGGAACTGATCAGGCACAACCGGGCGAAAGACATCGAGCCAGGATGCGAGATTGTGGTTCCATCGAAGGAAACAAAGAACCGTATGTCAACTGCCGAATTACTGTCTATTGGTTCGTCGTCAGCGTCCATAGCCGCAGTGGTGGCTACTATTGCCAATTTGCTAAAGTAGCGCACAGGGATGAAAACTGCAATTATCCTGCTGAACTGGAATGGTGCTGCTGACACTATTGACTGTCTGGAATCACTCGCACAGGCGAAAGGCTCTTTTTTTGTTGTTGTCGTAGATAACGACTCTCATGATGATTCTGTGGAGCGTTTGAGGGCATGGCAATCAGCGCATCCTTCATTCGAACTCTACCTGATAGAGGAAAAAGAGAACCACGGCTTCGCCATCGGCAACAATATCGGAGTGAGGTATGCGTCGCAGTACGCCCCCGATTATTACATGCTCCTGAACAACGATACGGTGGTGGCACCAGACTTTCTGGAACAACTGCTGTCGTTTATGGCAACCCACAAGGACTACGACGTGTTGTCGCCTGTGATTAACTATTATGATGACAGAAAGAAAATCTGGTTTGGCGGTGGGCGTTTGAAAACCACAGGCCGCACGGCATTGCATAGGGGAGAAGACGAAAGTGTGCTGGAGGGTGTGTCAAGTTTCCCTGTTAATTATGTTTCCGGTTGTGCAATGCTCTTCTCTCCCAAAGTTCTGTTGCATTCAGGGGATGTCTTCTCCGACAAATTCTTCTTTGGTGAGGAAGACCATGAATTCTCAGTGAGGGTGAGGAATAAGTTTCAGATGGCTTGTGTGACGGGCGCGAAGATATATCATAAAATAGGGATGTCGAGAAAGAAGATGAGCAAACAGCAGGACAACTTCGACGCTTACATCTATTATCTGTCTCTTTATGTCATTTATGGTTTGTACGATAGTGGTATAACTCGTTTTGCCAAGTTCCTTTATGTTCGCCTGAAATCGTTGGATAAGTTCTGTAAATTAGGCAACACTTTTGTCTATTCGCTCAAGTTGTCCAATCGTTTATATGCAGACTATCTGATCCACAAAAATATTGACAAGAATTGTTTCGAGGAAATGAAAAGTCGTTTCCTTTCAAAACAATAGTTCCTTCCCGATAAACAACCAACAGTCCTCATGAGCATTTCAACCATTATGGCTTCGAAGCGTTTGCGTCAGGTTGTGGTCCTGTATATGTCCACTCTTATTGGAGTGTTCTTGGGATTCATAGCCTCCATCATCAACACGAATGCCTTGGAGCCATCCACCTACGGGGATGTACGCTATGTGCAGAATATCATACAACTCTTGTCGTGGCTGTTGCTGTTCGGTTATTTCCTTTCAGGAAGTCGTCTGCTGGCATTGGAGAACAATGAACAGAAGCGAAGGGAAATCCGTGGTGTGCTGGTGATAATCCTGGGCGTGATATGCTTGGCCACCGCATTGCTTGATTTCGTCATCGGACTATTCCATGGACATGCCCCCACAGGTATGAGGCTTTTCTTCTATTCTATGCCAGTGTGTTTCTATCCTGTGCTCATCAATTACCTCAACACCACAGCCCAAGGGGACAATCACATCGGCCGACTGTCGATAGCTCGTCTGTTGCCACATTTCGTTTATATCGTTGTGGCATACTATCTATACAAGAGTTGCACGGTCACTTCCGCCCTGATGCTGGTCCTTCAGTGGGGTATTTACAGTGGCGTGCTCCTTATGGTGATTTTGTCTACCAAACCTAAGTTCAAGAATATCGCTTATCATTGGCGAAGGTTGAAATCGGAAAACCGCGCCTATGGCCGTAAACTCTACTATGGCTCGTTGGCGATGGTTGCTACCAACTATCTGGCAGGCTTCACGCTCGGTCTGTTTGATAAGGACAATGTCAATGTGGGATTCTACACGCTTGCCTTGACGCTGACCACCCCGCTTTCCTATCTTCCCGCTATTGTAGGCACCACTTATTTCAAGCAATTTGTCAACGAACAACAGATACCATCCAAGGTGTTCCGAATCACGCTCATGGTGACCGTGTGCAGTTGTGTGTTCTTTGTGGCTTTGGTTAATCCTTTAGTGTCCATACTTTATCCCCCCGAATATGCTCAAGTCGGGAAGTATGCCTCCTGGATGGCAGTAGGGTTCGCATTCCATGGCTTGGGCGATATGATTAACCGTTTCCTTGGCTCCCATGGCATAGGCACACCTATCATGAACAGCAGCATCGCTTGTGGAATTGTCAAGGTGGTTGGTTATTTCCTTCTGGTTTATCTCTGGCACATTGAGGGAGCTTTGATAACGACAATACTAAGCTCAATCGTGTATTTTCTGTGCCTATATTATTACTACAGAAAGATTGTGCCGATTCGCACTATTGAACCACAGTCTTAAGGTTCATTTTTTTTCGTTTGCGACTTCAATGGCTCTCGGCCTGATGACAAAGCGGTTGCCGACAACCAGCCAGTCGAACAGGAACAGGAACAGAAGCATCACAGCACTCTCGAAAATGGTGAGGTTGGCGAAATAGAGGTCGAACCACCCCATGAAAAGCAATGTGATATAGAAGAAATAGACGGTGTAGGTGTAGATATTGGCGTATTTCAAAGCGAGTAGTTTCATGGAGTATATAATGGTGCTCAGAATGAGGATATACAGTGTGAAACTCACCGCAGTAGTGTTGATGTACAACGTACCGAAAATAGTGCGGACATTCGTCAGCGAGCGTCCTGAGAAGAAGAACAAGGTGTTGATGGGCGATACGAGTTCTTTGTCGCCAGTAGCCGATTTGGCGAGATTCACCAACTGTGCGATGATCATCTCGAAACTGCCGCCGTCATCGGGTATGCCTCTTTCCATATCCATGCTCCAACCGTAGGTTCCACTGGTCAGATAGTGGAAGAAATGGCCGAAGATAAAGTCCATGAAGTCATCAGAAACGCCACGGTCTTGCACCACGAGGATGGACATGGCGTAGAACGTGAAGAAGATGGCGAACATGCCCAGCACTCCGATGATGAGCAGTCGCAGGGTGAGTTTTGTCCTTCCCGTGTAGATGCGCATGGTCAAGGCGGCGAGAATGGGGATGATGGTCCATCCCTTCACCTGATTGAGCACACTGACGATAGTGAACACAATGATGGGAAACCAAAGCCACCAGCGTTTCTTGCCCACATAGTACATGCAGATGACATACAGAGGAATGGTGAAAATCCTGAGGTGTCCCCAGAAGCCGAATCCGCTGAAGTCCTCGCCGAACTCATCGGAGCCAAGTGCTTGCTTGGAATTGGCCAATGTGCTGCGAAGGTGCCATAAGAACAGCAAACTCAGGAAAAGCGATAATATGATGAGCAGCCGTGGCATTTCCGATTCCCTCATGCTGTCTTGAGTGGTGTCGATGGTCATCCGCAGGCCTTTTCTTTGCATGATATAAGCTATGCTGAAACTGGGGATGGCAAAGAGGAAGATGCCTATGTGCCAAATCAAGATGCTGGGGTAGAAGAAAGCGACGAAGCCGAAAGAACTGCCAGCAATGCACAAGGTGATGACCAAAACGACAAGATAGGGGAGCATAAGGAAGGTCAATGGCGTGAAAAGGGTCTTCCAAGCCTTGTATTCCACGTATTGCAGAACACCTACTTCCAAGATGAAGGAGAATAATATGACAAAGTCGCTAAAACTCATCTCTTATCGGCTGTCGTTTGTCTGAAGTGTTTGCCTCGATGGCTTGACCTGAATCAGGCTTTGGAATCCACTTTGTCTTCCTCGTTGTCTTTTTTGTCCAGTTGTTCCTCTTTCTTGTCTTGTACGGTTTCTTTCTTCATCTGTTGGATTTCATTCTTGATGATAATCCATGCCACGGTCAGGAAGAAAGTAGTGAACACATACAGGAAAGCCATCAGGATTTTCTTGGGTGAAGAGGCCTTGATGGGTGTCAGTGCAGGTTGTATAACCACGCTGATGGGCTTTTTCTCTTGCAGTTTGGCTTTAGCGGCTTCAAGTTGTTGCGACACTTGCTCATAGACCGAGTAAGCGAGTTGCATCTCGTTTTCCAAGTTCTCTTGTTCTGTGGTCACTCTGGCGAGAATGGCGTTCTGGTGTGAGTCGGTGTAAGATGCGTATTCTCTTTGTGCCTTACGGTATTTCTCTTGAGATGTTTTGTGCAGCGTTTCAAGGTAGGCGATGTTGTCGCGTTCCTTTACGGTGCGGTATTTGTCAACGTAGGTCTGTAGTTTTTCAGCTACAGTAGTAGCTGTGGTGGCTGCGATGAGAGGGTCCTGCATGGTGGCAGTCACGGAAATCATACTTGTCGTTTTGTCGAGGGTGACATTGAGGCTTTTGCCGAAGGATTCCAGCAATAACTGCTGGTCGCGGCTCAGTTGTGTTGATTCGGCGGTTGTGATGTCCTCAGGAGCGCCTGTGTCTTTCTTTCTGAACAACTTCTTAATGGGTTTCAGCATCGCCGACCACCAAGTTTGTTTCTGGTGGTTGGTGAGGTAGTCGAGCATGTCAGTGCAAATCTCACCATCTTTGCTTACCACTTGAATCTGCAGTAATTCGGTCAGGAAAGGAGTGGAACTGACAATCTCTGGATAGAGGTCGGGGTAAATCGCTTCGTTGTTGTTCATTCCCCCTAAGTCGATGCCAGCCATTTGCGCCAGCGAGCCTAAGCTGCCAGCCAGTCCTGTTTCGCCTAACGACAACTCAGGGGCGATTTTCACCTCAGAAGTGTATTCCTTCGGGATGCTGAATGCTATGATGACTACAGCCACGAAGGCTATCAGGCAGTTCCGGATGATCATCTTCCTTTTTCCCCATATCAGGGTGAATATAGTGATGATGTTCGTCTCTTTTCTCATTTCTTGAAAGTGTTTTGGTGTTTATTCTTGCAAAGTTACACTTTTTACGACAAAGTATGAAATTTGTGGCTGTTTATTTGCCAAGTGCTCTGGATGGGATGGTTGTGCGACTGTTTACTTTCCCTTATTTGCTTTATTTACGGTTGTAGATGTTAAGTTTTTCCGCTTTCGCTTTTTTAGTATGCAAATAACTTATAACTTTGCACAAAATTACAGCAAATGAAAGATTTGGTTTCGGTTATTATGCCCACATACAACAGTAGCGCGACTTTGCAGAGGAGTGTGGACAGCATACTTAACCAGACATACACAAATATAGAACTGTTGATTACAGACGACTGCTCCAAGGACAATACTGCGGATTTGATTCGTAGTATAGCGGAAGCAGACAGTCGTGTGCATCCTACTTTGCTGACTTCAAATTTCGGTCCTGGCTATGCGCGTAATGATGCGATAAAAAGGGCTAAGGGCCGTTATATCGCTTTCTGTGACAGTGACGACCGTTGGTTTCCCGACAAATTGGAAAAGCAGATTGCTTTCATGAACGAAAAGCAATGTGCCTTGTCCTATACTTCATATCTGGTTTGCGACGAGAATGACAATGATGTGGGCATCGTTGTCGCACCCGAAAGGATTGACTTGTCCATGCTGAAGCGTGACAATAAAATCGGTTGTCTCACTGCTATTTACGACACCCAATTGCTGGGGCAGAAATACTATATGCCCACATTGCGTAAGCGTCAGGACTGGGCGCTGTTTCTCACGATATTGATGAAATGTGGTGTGGCCTGTGGTATCACTTATCCTTTGGCCTATTATCGTATTACCACCGACTCGGTCTCGAGCAACAAGTTCTCGTTGGTGAAATACAATGTCAGGGTTTATCAGCAGATTTTGGGTTACTCCAAATTTAAATCCTACTGCTATTTTCTGTTCTGCTTCTTTCCATCTTACAGCCTGAAGGTGCTGAAGAACAAAGTCAACAGCATCAAATATATCGCAAAGCTTAAAGAGATGAAAAAGAACAAGAACAGATAATGTTCAGGCGTTCTTCTTTTCCTTTATTTTCTGCCAGGCCTTGATGAGAAAGGCCTTTCCTTTTTTTAGGGGTGCTTTCGAATCGGCTTCCCATTTCCGCGCGTATTGCTGGAACACTTCCTGCCCTGTCATCTTGTACAGCGCTTGCATCTGTGCAATATGTAGATTGTGGTAGAAGGGGCTGGCTATGTGCCCGTCAAGGTCGTACATGCTCCAGAAAGAGTTAGAGAATCGGGGGAGATATTTCTTCAGTGTCTCTAAGGACTGTTGCATCGCCGTGTAATATCCACTCTGGCCATCTGTAGCGAGTTCATAGTCGTAAAGGCCAAACCATGCGAAGACCCATCCGTTCATGACGGCTGATTTATGGGTGTATTCCAGCAGGACCAACTCGTCATCCTGGTACAGAGTGGTGCCTCCATCCCCAACAGGCTTCAACATGAAGTCGATAGAAGCCTTGGCCTGTTCAAGGTATTGCTCTTTTCCTGTGCATGTGTAAGCCCTGACAAGCAATGATGTGGCTTCTCCTTGTGCCATGGCTCCATAAGGGTTGTCAGGATAGATATGGCTGAAATTCTTCCAAGCCCCGGTCTGCTCCTGGTGTTTGGATGTCCATTCCACGCATTGGAGGAATTTCTGTTTGTAAATGTCGTCACCTGTTTGTAGGAAGAGGTCGTAAGTGCCAAGGCCGTATTGGAATATAGCAACGGGGAAAATCACTTTTCTGCCGTCAGTGGTCTCGATTGTGGGCAAGGAATCATTTCCTAATAATTCAGGTTGCATCCTGACCTTCTCTGTGAGGTTGTTGTAATAACCTTTGACCTCATCGGTGGAGAAGCATTTGCCGATATCTTGGTTGACATGAAGAACGCTGTTGCCCGTCATCATCCTATACCATTTCTTGACATTATAAAGTGTTAGAGCCATGATGTTAATTCTTTGTTTAGCCGAAGTCCTTAAAATTTCCTGAAGGAAATCTTGAACCTTTTGTTTTCAAGTATTAAACTGCTGTGTGTCAGATTGATGATATGCATACGTCCGTCATCGATTCCAAATTTCTCATTGACAGCTGAAATGGCCACCAAACTGTCGAATGGGGACTGATAGACGGGACCGATGATAAGTGAGTCGCCAATGTGCTGGAAACGGGCAAGATAGTACATGGTGTCGCTTACTTCGCGCAGTTCCATGAGGTCGAGTTTGAAGTAGTAGTAGATGCGGCTGTTCTTGTCGGCAACTACGGTTTCGTCCTCACTGCGCTGAAGGCTGGTCAATTGCCATGCGCCGTCAAGATCGCCGTTCTTGTCTAGTTTGTCGCACGATGCAATGATTGCTCCAATCATGAGCAATAGGATGTATATGACGGATTTGTTGTGTACTGTCCTCATATTTTCCGTTTTAGTTGAATTTATTTATTGCATATTGCAATTGCAATCTGTTGTTTTTTTGGTGAAGAAGCCTCTTTTCACAATGGAGATGGTGGCACCAGAGCTCTTGCCAAAAAGATTACCGCTATTAGTTCCGAAAGCCACTTTTGCGTTCCATCCTTTCAACCAATGGGGACTATAACCCAATTCCGCAAAAAAGAAATCGGCCTGTCGTGTGTCGATGAGTGGCAACAGATAGGTGCCCCATGACTTCACATGAGTGTACATCAACCTATAGCTCCATTCATCTGTTGGCGTACCAGCCAAGGCGATGTGGTGACCTATTACTCGGTTGTGCTCGAAGCGTATCTCTGTGCTGCTGTTGTAAAGTGGTGATATGATTAGCGGGTTGCCCATCGACTGCCCCCAATGTTGCCAGCCTGTGTACATGGCGTGGTTGAAGTAGTCGTCGCGTCCACTGATTTGGTCGGGCAGGGTAGAGGTGCCGTCATGATAGAGCGGACCCGTCTGGTCTTTGGTGTTGAGGTATTCCACCACTATGTTTGTCACCAACGGGTTGTCGGGTAATTGGGCCTCAAGTCCCAGCAGCAAGTCTTTCCATCCGTATTGGACAAACATCTGAGAGTGGTCGTCGAAGAAATGGTCCAGATAGGACCTCACAGACCATCCCTTACCTTGATAGTCGAGTGAGAACACCCATGAACCGAGATGGTTGCCTTCCACATTTTTGTAGTCACCGTCTCGTGCGTCGCTTCCGCCTGGCACAAAAGCATTCAAAAAACCTCTGAATCCTGTGTCACCTTTCACGTAGTTGCCAGAGAAGTCGCTGGTGTCGTCAAGCCTTCGGCCTACGTTCCACATTTTGCCGCCGAACTGTGTTTTCATCTCAAGCCCTCCAGTGAAAGACAGAGGGGAGAGTTCGTCGTTGCCTATCCTGAGATAACCGGCTTTGCTGTGGTAAAGCACGTCGGAGGTGTATTTCTGTTTGGAAGCGGAGGTGATGAAGTCTTTTTGCCAAGAGTTGTCGGTGAATACACCATAAGCCAGATGACCTTTCACAGCGAGCCAGCCTCCTGTGTGGGGAATGGTCCAGTATTCTGGCAGTTCTATGCGGATTTGGGGCACAGGCCGGGCATTGATGCCTGTAGTTTGCCCGCCAGTGGAGAGGAGTGCGTTTTTCAGTTCCATGCCCCTTTCTTTGCTGCCGATGGACAAGCGTACCTTTTTGTACTCAAAGTCGGCGTAAAGTTGCTGCACCACAAAGGGGCTTGTGTGGTTGACAGGTATGGCGATGTCGGCACCGTATCCTATCCGCCAGAGATATTCGGAGTCTGTCTCGACAGGACGGAACACCCCGACCCTGAGATAGCCTGTTTTTTCCTCCACTGACGATAGCCCGTATTTGTTGCTGCTGAGCCAAAAGGGCGCATAGTCGCCATTGGTGAGTGTGCCAGACATCTCCACCGCGTATTCCACATCGCTGAAAGGGTATGCTACTTGAGCGCTGACTTCGTTCAAAGTCAGTGCTGCCAGGACTATGGCTGTCAAAAAACGTTTCATCAATGTGTCAATACTGTTGGAACATAGTGAACCACCTTGGATAAGCCGTGACATTCACTGGTCTGTCCAAGGTGGTGTAGTGGGTTATTTTGCGAAACTGATGGCTCTGGTTTCCCTGATGACTGTGATTTTCACCTGTCCTGGGTAAGTCATCTCGTCCTGTATCTTCTTGGCTATCTCAGCGCTGAGGCTTTCCGTCTGCTTGTCGTCAATCTTGTCAGCGCCTACAATCACGCGGAGTTCCCTACCGGCCTGGATGGCATAGGTCTTGGTCACGCCAGGATAACTCATGGCGAGTTGCTCCAAGTCGTTCAGACGTTTGATGTAGGCTTCCACAATCTCACGTCGTGCGCCGGGCCGTGCGCCAGAAATGGCGTCGCAGACTTGTACGATGGGTGCGAGCAGCGTGTTCATCTCTGTTTCGTCATGGTGTGCTGCGATGGCGTTGCAGATATCGGGTTTCTCTTTGTATTTCTCAGCGATTTTGGCACCATAGAGAGCGTGTGGCATCTCGGGTTCCTCATCGGGCACCTTGCCTATGTCGTGTAGCAGTCCAGCGCGACGTGCTTTCTTGGGGTTGAGGCCGAGCTCAGAAGCCATGATGGCACAGAGGTTTGCTGTCTCGCGGGCGTGTTGCAGCAGGTTTTGTCCATAGGACGAACGGTATTTCATCTTTCCGATGATTCGTATGAGCTCGGGATGCAGACCATGTATGCCAAGGTCGATGGCTGTCCTCTTTCCCGTCTCTATCACTTCTTCCTCCACTTGTTTTTTCACCTTGGCCACCACTTCCTCGATGCGAGCGGGGTGGATGCGTCCATCGGCCACGAGTTGGTGAAGTGCCAGGCGGCAAATTTCACGGCGTACAGGGTCGAATGCCGAGATGACGATGGCCTCTGGGGTGTCGTCCACAACAATCTCAACTCCAGCGGCAGCCTCCAAAGCGCGGATGTTGCGTCCCTCTCGTCCAATCACACGTCCCTTGATTTCGTCGGAGTCGATGTGGAACACGGTCACAGAGTTCTCGATAGCTGTTTCTGTAGCCACTCTCTGGATGCTTTGGATGACGATGCGCTTGGCTTCCTTGTTGGCTTGAAGCTTGGCGTCGTCGATGATTTCATTGATATATTGTTGAGCCTGTGTCTTGGCCTCATCTTTCATGCTGTCCATCAGTCTGTTCTTGGCCTCCTCAGCCGACAGTCCGCTGATGGTTTCCAACTTCTCGCGCTCCTGCTTCTGCAGATTGTCGAGTTCAGCTTGTTTCTTGGTGATGACATTCTGCTGTGCGGCGAGTTTTTCTTGCATTGCCTCGTTCTCCGCTTTCTTGCGCTGCAAGTCCTCGTGGCGTTGGTTCAGGGATATCTCCCTCTGCTTCAGTTTGTTCTCTGCTTGCTGCAGCTTTTGGTTGCGTGCTGAAACCTCTTTCTCGAGTTCAGCTTTCTTGTTGATGAATTTCTCTTTCACCTCCAATAGCTTGTCCTTTTTCATGTTCTCAGCCTCGTCTTTGGCTTTTTCCATGAAAAGGCGTGCTTTCTCTTCTCCGTCCTTGATGTATTGGTTGTATTTCTGTTTCAAAACGTAGCGAAACAGGGCGTATCCAATAGCTACGCCTACTACCAGTGCTGCGATTATTCCAATGATTACCATAATGTTTTATTAGTGTTGTTATTAAAAAAACAGCGCACAAAACATCAGATGCCTTTATGGGGTCATCGGAAGTAATTGTGCGCTGAATAAGTGGTTAGCTGATGCTGGTCTACATGGCATGAAACGCAAATGCACAGCGAGGACAACCTTGTTACTTGTTCTTCCTCTTGGCGTCAATCAACCCGTCAATTTCTCCTTGAAGGTAGTTCAAAGTGTCGAAAATGGGTGAGTTGTCCACGTTCATGCTCATTTTGATCTTATCTACTGCTGTCAACAGCATGGCCATTGAATAGTAGTAGTTGTTGTTGGGAAGACCAGGATAGGTCTTTCGGAGGAACCGCAGACGTGTCTGCACTTCCGTAGCGGCCTTTCGGAACACTTCCTCTTCGGCCGCGTCCGCTACAGTCGCAGGCAAAGGTATGCCTTCTACTGTGATGGTGATGTTCTGTCTTCCTTTCTCCATTTCTATATGGCTTCTCTCTGTGTATCAATCGACTTGATTGTCGATGTACCCACGACCGTTGGTCAGGCCTGTTCTTTCAGGGGGCTGACCGGATGATCCTCATCGGTCACTAAGAGTGAGATGCACTTATTCACTTCGCGCACGAGTTTGGTGATGCGTTGCCTTGCCTCTTTGATGTCATTGTGACTCAGCTCCATCATCCGTGCTATCTTTAAACTGGTGTAGTTCTCTTGGCTCTGCTTCAGTTCCTCTTTCAGAAGTTCAATCTCAATGTCTTTCAGCTCCAAGTCCTCTTTAAGTGACTCAAGCTGTTTGGATTGTTCCTTATATTCTTGGAGGAGAACCAGAACCCTGCTTTCGAAAGTCTTTAATTGTTTTCTTTCTTCTTCAGTCATAGTTGAGACTTCACCAATTATTGTGCAAAAATATTCAATACTATCGTATTTTCCAACCTTTTTGCGACAAAAATGCGGTTTTGGCTATTTGTTTTTCATTTTGCTCTCGGCTTTTTCCACTTCTTCCTGTGAAGGACGCGGTTCTTTCTTAGCCAAAAGCATCACGTTGAACACGTAGTCGGTGATCCATTGCTCGCTGAATCCAAGTCGTTGCTGGTAGCCACGCACAGTGTAGACAGCCTTTCTTGTGGCCTCGTCGCTCCAGACGTCCTTGGTGAAAATGTCGTGAACCGATTTGGCTGTCACTTGCTTGAGCGCGTTCTTTAAAAACGACGGAATTCTGAACTTCCATTTCAGCAGGTTTCCCATGAGCATGATGATATCCTGACTGAATCCCTGGAAGAGGAACATGTAGTTGCGAACGTCGTTCTGTGTCTTGCAGCCTTTTTTGATGCTCTGTTCGATTTCCTCGAAAAAAGACTCGTTCAGTCCATAGATGTCCTGAAGCATCTTGGCGCATACTTTTTTCTCGCCCACACCGAGTTTATTGTTCACGGTTTGCACGTGAAGCGTTCGTTTGAATGTAGCCAGATCGGGGAAAGCGCCCAGGTTGGTGATGCCGAGCTTGGCTGCAAGGCTGCTTTGGAAATAGACCCGGATAAGGGACATGAAATCTTCGAGTCCGCCGGTCTTGTCTTTCTTTTTCTTGCGTCGGAATAGTTTATCTAAAAATCCCATTGCTTTTTTGTCTTGATTGATGTTTTTTATGTCATATTTTGGACGAGTTAGAGATGAAAAAAGCGTTGTCTGCAAAGCAGTGCGTCGCCTTTAGCCCTTCATTTCGTCTTAAAGTGCAAAATTAGTCTTTTTTTGTCATAAACACGTCCTCTTTCCCTAAAAAACTTTATTTGAAGCTGTTTTTAATCCCCAAGATTTGTTCATGTCGCAAAAATTGTGTTATTTTGAACGCTGTTTTCAAAACAGGCAGAAAATTAGCTAATTTAAATCACATAAAATGGAAAAAATCAGAGAGAACGAGAAGTCTGAGAACGGTTATGGCTACAGTTACGACAACAATAATGAAGAAGAGTCGTTGATAGACATTAGAAAACTGTGGTTCACTTTCCTTCGCTACAAGTATTGGTTCCTTTTTTCAGTCCTTTTGTGCATGGCTTTGGCATATGTGTATCTGAGGTATGCCACTCCTATTTACAATGTGCACTCCAAGGTGTTGATCAAGGATGTGGACAATAGGAGTGGAGGTGCCGCAGCCGCTCTTCAGGTGCAAGACCTTGGCTTTATGAACAACAGTTCTGGCTTCGATAATGAAATAGAAGTGTTGGGTACCAAAACCCTTAATAAAAAAGTGGTCATGGCACTCGAACTTTATACAACATATTATAATAAGGGAAAAATCAAGGACCGAGAGATATACAGAGACTACTCTCCTGTATGGGTGTCCATAGATGGGGAACATCTCGATTCCCTTAATTCCACAGTGGCGATGACCATTGAACCTGAAGGTACTGGAGTGGAGGTTGAGATACACTACCGTGACCTTGAACTGGAGAAGAAAATCGAGACGTTCCCGGCTAAGGTGAATACTGAATTCGGTGAGTTCACTTTCGTTAGGAACAACAATGCACCAACCGACTTTGACAAAACGCTCTATGTGTTCATTTATCCGCTTGAGCGTACAGCGTTGTCATATGCCAATACATTGTCAATTGAACCCACATCTAAAACAACCACTATTGCCTATATCTCTCGTACCGACAATATACCAAAGAGGTCGGCCGATTATCTGAAAAAGCTGATAGAGATTTACAACGAGGAGGCTAATGTAGACAATAACTTGGAGGCCTCCAAGACAGCCGACTTCATCGATGAGCGTCTCGGTCTCATCACCAAGGAGTTGAACATGACAGAGTCGGAGATTGAGCAATATAAGCGCAGCACAGGTATGGTGGACTATCAGAGCGATGCCAATATCAACATTCAGCAGAACCTGCGTTATGAGCAAGAGCTGGTTGATGTAGGTACACAAATCAGTCTTATCGACGCCCTGATTGACCATGTCAATTCCGCTCGCAACAACCTTGATGTTATTCCCGCCAATGTGGGTCTGAAAGACGCTGCCCTCATTTCGATGATCACGAAGTACAATGAGGAAGTCATGGAGCGCAACCGTCTGCTTCGTTCCGTTTCAGAGGCAGCCCCAAGTGTAGTGGAGGCCACCAACAAAGCCAACGAGTATCTCACAGGTGTGAGAGCGTCTTTGGCCAGTGCCAAACGTCAGCTCCAGATTCAAAGGAGTGACTTGCAAGGCCAGCTCAGCAAGTACAACACCAAGATTTCCTCATCGCCCACCAAAGAGCGTGCATTGAAAGACATCAGCCGTCAGCAGGAAGTGAAAGCAGGCCTCTACCTCATGCTCTTGCAGAAAAGAGAGGAAAACGCCATCACTCTTGCTTCCACAGCCCTCAAGGCCAAGGTCATCGATGAGCCGTCCGTCAACCCACGTCCTGTGGCACCACGCCGCTCAGTCATCATGCTTCTGGCGCTTCTCATCGGTTTTGCTTTGCCAATCATCTATATCTATCTGAAGAATCTCTTCAGTTTCCGTGTGGAAGACAAGGAAGACATCGCCAAGATTACCGACATTCCATTGTTGGGTTCTATACCTTTCGTGAAGGCATTGGCCGGTGGAAACCGTACAGTGGTGGTTCAGGAGAACAAGAACAGTGTGATGGTCGAAGTCTATCGTGCACTTCGTTCCAACCTTCCGTTCGTTCTCAAGCCAGGACAGAATGTTATTCTCTTCACCTCCAGTTCCGCTGGTGAGGGTAAGACCTCTATCGCCTCTAACCTTGGTGCAAGTATCGCTTTCATGGGCAAGAAGGTTCTCCTCATGGGTCTTGATATCCGTAAGCCTCGTCTGGCATCCCTTTTTGACTTGTCAGACACAGAAAGAGGTATCTCCAATTTCCTGGCTCGCGACCCAGAGGACTTTGAGTTCCTTGAGTCCCTCATCATGAATTCAGGAGTCAGCGAGAACCTTGACATACTGCCCGCAGGCGCTGTGCCTCCCAACCCCTCAGAGTTGTTGGAGCGCGAGAACCTGCCGAATGCCATCAATTACCTGAAGAAGAAGTACGACTATGTTCTCCTCGACACAGCTCCTGTTGGTATTGTGTCCGACACATTGTCCATTGGTCGTGTAGCCGACCTTACGCTCTTTGTCATACGTGCAAACTACACATTGAAGGCAGACGTTGATTTCGCCAACTCACTTGCTGTCGACAACCGCTTGCCCAACCTCAACCTTATCTTCAATGCCTATAAGGTGGCCAAAGCCAATGGTTATGGTTCGTATTCACGTTATGGTTATGGTAGTTACTACGGTCACAAGGGCTATGGTCGCGGTTACGGCTACGGCTATGGTTACGGCTATGGTTACGGCTATGGCTACGGCGACAAGAATAAAGGCGAGAAACTCGACGAGGTATAATCTTTCATCTCTTAGCATACAAACAGAATGATTATCGCAGTAGATTTCGATGGTACCATTTGTGAGCATAAATACCCCAAAATCGGGGAAGAAAGGCCATTCGCAACCGAAATACTCCGACGACTGATAGCGGAGAGGTATAAGGTGGTGTTATGGACCATGCGTACAGGAGACCTGCTTGAGGAGGCCATTAAATGGTGCGAGGAACGAGGTGTCTATTTTTATGCGGTCAACAACGAGAACTCCAATCTCTTCGACGAGGAGCGGACACCAGGATACTCGTGCAAACTCAATGCCGACATCTTTATCGACGACCGTAATATAGGCGGACTTCCTGACTGGCCCACAATCTACAGGATTATCAAAGAGAACAAATCCTTCGAGCAAATCATTCGCCGACGGGTACGTGAGGAATTCACCGAAGCCAAACCACCTCATCCCAAGTGGATGTTCTGGAAAGACTAATCAAAAGGACTTGAAGGAAGGGGCAAACAGACATTATCACTGTTTGCCTTTTCCGTCAAATTGAATATGACTAACACTTTTGTGACATAAATTTTCTTTTTATGAGAAGAGTTTTTTTTATTGTCATCATCTTGATGATGGCAAGTTCGAAAGTTTCCGCACAGTTCTATGGCACAGTGGTTGATGGACAGACCAATGAACCACTGCCATTTGTCACAGCCAGGTACGTGGGTACGTCGATAGGAGCCGTCACCGACATGGACGGCAAGTTTGAGGTGCCTATCACATCAGAGCACAGCAAACTTGAGGTCTCGGCCGTGGGCTACAAGACCTTGATTGTGTCCGTGAACTATCAGCGTGCCAAACAGAATTCCACCATTAAACTCTTCACAGACAATGTGATGCTCGGCAATGTGACGGTGGTCAAGAAGCGTGAGAAGTATAAGCGCAAGGAGAACCCCGCAGTGGAACTCATGCGCAAGGTTATCGCCAACAAGAAACTCTTTGCCATTGAGAACAATGATTACTACCAGCTCGACAAATACGAGAGACGTACTTTCTCTGTCAATGAGGTGTCAGCCAAGACATGGGAGAAGCAGATTTTCAGACCATTCAAATTCCTCGCCGACCATGAAGTGGTTTGTCCAGAGACAGGTAAACTGATTCTGCCGTTGTGGTTTGAGGAGTCGTTCTCCCAGACTTACTATAGGAAGGATCCCAAAGCAAAGAAAACCTATGTCAGAGGTCAGAACAGCGAAGGATACAACACACTCTTCACTACAGGCGATTTCTTCAACGACGTCATCAAGGATGCGTTCACCGACGTGAATATTTATCAAGACAACATCCGTTTGCTCAAGAACCCGTTTATCAGCCCAATATCGTCAACCCAGGCTATCGCTTTTTATCATTATTATATCAACGACACCATTGAAATCAACGGACAGCGTTGCATTGACGTGGCGTTCACGCCCGCCAATCCTCAGGACTTCGGTTTCATGGGCAACCTCTATATCCTCGACGACGGTAGTTACCAGGTGGCCCGTTCCTTGCTCAATATCCCCAGCAGGTCGGGTGTCAACTTTGTCGACAACCTTCTTGTGCAGCAGGACTTCGCCCTTTTGCCCAATGGCCAGAGGGTGATGACAGTCGATGACATGATTGTGGAGCTCACCTATATCTTTGGTGAGGCAAAGTTTCAGGTGCAACGCTATACCACATACAATAATTTCCAGTTTGAAGAGTTCAGCGACAAGTCCATTTATCAGCATAAGCAAGTTGAGACTGTTGATGCCGATGCGGCGTCGAAGGATTCCACATTCTGGCAGTCCGTCCGCACCATGCCTCTGTCGGAAGCTGAAAGCACATTGGACGAGATGGTGAACGACACCAAGAAACTCAGTGGTTACCAAGTGTTCATGCTGGTGGTCAAGGCGTTCTTGGAGAACTCTGTGGAATTGACCAAGGCTCCTAACAAGTTCGACCTCATGCCTATCAACACCATTGTCTCAAATAGTTATGTGGATGGTTTCCGTCTTCGCTTAGGTGGTCAGACCACGGGTAACCTCAATCCTCACCTGTTTTTCCGTGGTTTTGGCGCATACGGTTTCAAGGACGAGAAATTCAAGTACAAGGCAGAAGTGGAGTATTCTTTCAACAAGAAGAAATACATGGCGCATGAGTTCCCACGGCGTTCTTTCACTGCTACATACTCTTATGATACCATGTCGCCTGTCGATAAGTTCAGCGGAACGGACAAGGACAATATGCTCACGGCCTTCAAGACCACCAAGGTCGACAAGATGATGTATGTGCGCAATGCCGCTCTCAAGTGGACTTACGAGACCAATTCCTTCTTCACCACAACAATTGATTTCTCCAACTCCAACATCGAGCCTGCAGGTAAACTGGTCTACCAGCGCATGGGGACCAACGAACTGGTGAAGGATATCACCCTCACGGAACTCAAGACCTCTTTCCGCTATGCACCAAACGAGAAGTTCGGCAACAGCAAACAGAGACGCCAGCCCACCAACCACAACGCCGCTATCATGACGCTTGAGCACACCATGGGCATCAACAATTTGTTTGGGTCCCAGTACAACTACCATCTCACCGAGGCCTCGTTCTATAAACGCTTATATCTGCCCTATGCCTGCGGCTATCTTGAGTCGTATTTCAAGGGTGGTGTGCAGTGGAGTCAGGTGCCTTTCCCATTGCTCTTCGTGCCGGCTTCCAACCTGTCGTACTTCGTGCAGTTCGACAGTTGGTCGTTCAACATGCTCGACAACATGGAGTTCCTCAACGACCGTTATTTCACCGCTTATTTCAACTGGAGCCTCAACGGTAAGTTGCTCAACAGGGTACCGATTCTCAACAAACTGAAACTACGTGAATATCTCGGATTCAAGATGATGATGGGAGGCTTGTCCGACAAGAACAATCCTTTCATAAGTACTGACGATTCCCGTCTGTTCGCTTTCCCCACACGTGGTGACGACAATCTGCCGACTCGAGTGATGGGCAGCAAACCGTATATGGAGTTCTCGGTGGGTATCTCCAACATCTTCAACATCTTGACCATCGAGTATGTGCGCCGTCTCAACTACCACTATCCGGATGTGAAGAAAAACGGTATCAGATTCGAAGTGAAAATCGCTTACTAACCATAAAGACTCGGAATGGTCTGCAGGCTGAATCGTCCGACCAGTCCGAACACTAAAAAAGCGCTTAATGAAGATACGGATTTTATTTGTGTGCCTAGGTAATATATGCCGGTCTCCGGCTGCCGAGGGCATCTTGAAAGCCATGGTGGAGGACCAAGGTTTGCAGGATGATTTCTATATAGACTCTGCAGGCATTGGCAGTTGGCACGTCGGTGACTTGCCAGACCGTCGTATGCGCCGTCATGGACAAATGCGTGGTTACGACTTTTCAAGTCGCGCCAGACAGGTCACTTCGGCCGACTTTCAGGATTTCGACCTTATCATCGTGATGGATGATGAAAACTACTACGATATCAAGCGTTTCAGCACGATGCCCGATGATATGGTCAAGGTGCATCGCATCAACGAGTATTTCGTTCGTTACCAGGGACGTCCTGATGTCCCCGACCCCTATTATGGTGGTGACAGCGACTTCAAGTTGGCGCTCGACCTCCTTGAGGACGCCTGCCAGGGCATTATCAACAAGGTGATGACGAAATAAAAAATCCGCTCAACGCAATAGTTGAGCGGATTTTTTATGAGCCGAATGGGGGACTCGAACCCCCGACCTATTCATTACGAATGAATTGCTCTACCAGCTGAGCCAATTCGGCTTGTTGAATCTTGGCTTTGCTTAAATTCGGTGCAAAGTTATACAATAAAATCTGAACTTGGAAATATTGAATCAAGAAATGTTGGATAAAACAATCCAATAACGGTTTTCCGAATAAAAATCGATTCGGCCTGGTGATTATATCTTGCGGATTGATTATATTTGCATCATTATTCACCTTAAACACGTCATATAGCCTTATGAAGATTACGTTAAGATTTGCGTCGTTGCGTACGTTTTTTTTGATGATGATGATAACGCCTGCATCCCTTCTTTATGCACAAGGTAGCCCCACTGATGATGGCGATAACTGGATGCGGAGACTTCCCGACAACACCTATGTGGCCGCTGTATCCGTGCCAGGCACTCACGACACAGCCACGGGAGAGGGATTTGGTGAAAACGGCGACATGGGCGAGGAGTATGCGCGATGCCAGGACCTCAGCATAGCAGAGCAATGGAAAGTGGGTGTCAGGGCTTTCGACCTGCGTCCGGCTGCCTTCGAAGGTTATCTCAACTGCAACCACGGGTTGATGGCCACTGTCAAGCGGTTCGATGATGCCCTCATGCAGATACGTGATTTGCTGATAGCCAATCCTTCCGAGTTTGTCATCATCCACATGCTCCATGCTTCAGACGGAGACATCACCGATGACTATAACACACAGATTCTGAAACTACTCCACAGTGACGAGCTGAAAGATTATCTCGTCAATTTCAAGAAAGACTTGAAAGTCAGTGAGGTGCGAGGCAAAATGCTGATACTCAGTCGCGACAAGTATGCTGCTACACCTGTCGGAGGGTTCTTTGAGAACTGGACGGGTTCGGCCGACTGGTCGTATATGACACGTCCCACCATCATCGGAACAGGAAACAACACCTCAAAAGTGTATGTTCAGGATTACTCCGAGACTTATAAGGAAGGTGACCTTGACATCAAGATTGAGGCTATGAAAAGGTTGCTGAACTATGGCGCTACGCACAAGAACAAAACCAAGGCGTCGTTGGTGTGGTATTTTAATTTCGCGTCAGCTTATTCACAGGTGATATCCCTCTTCGGTTACGAGATTTCAACCAGTGATGGATATCGCGACAATGCCACGCACACGCATGAGGCTATGCTCGACTTCCTCTCGTCGACCGAGTATTTCGGGCCTACGGGCGTTGTGCTGATGGACTATGCAGGTGTTGACCAGTCGGGCGAATACCACACACGGGGACGAGAATTGGTGAAAGCCATCATTGCCCACAACTTCACTTATCTTGATGATGTGGTGGCGGGAATACCCGCAACGAAAGCAGATGACAGTGAAGGCGAAATAGAGGCTCTTTATTCCGTTGATGGCGAAAGATTGGAGTCTCCTCGTCACAATGCGGTCAACATTGTGCGCTATTCGGATGGTAAAAGTCAGAAAGTGCTTTATTGATCGGGATTGGACTGCATCGATGTGATGACATCCTGAATATAGTTGAGGATGTCGTCACGTCCTTGTCTGCTTGCAGAACTCGTCACGAAATAGGGTGGGAGTTCTTCCCATTGTTCTTTAAGTGTGTCAAGATAACTTTTCACCATCTTACCCTGCTTCTCGTTCGACAACTTATCGGCTTTCGTGAAAACCAAAGCGAAAGGCACACCGTTCTCTCCGAGCATGTTGATGAAATTGAGGTCGATGGGTTGCGGTTCGAGGCGAATGTCGAGCAGAACGAAGAGCAGTGTCATCTGCATACGGTCAAGCACATAGTGGTTGATGAGCTTGGCGAATTTTTCGCGGTCGCGCTTGCCTCGTGAAGCGTAGCCGTAACCTGGGAGGTCAACCAAGTACCACTTACCATTGATGATGAAATGGTTGATGAGCATGGTCTTTCCGGGCTTGGATGAGGTCATGGCAAGATTCTTGCGTTCAGTCAACATGTTGATTAAGCTTGACTTCCCGACATTGGAACGGCCAATGAAGGCGAATTCCGGTTCGCTGCTCTCAGGACACAAGTCTGCCCTCGGACTGCTTTTCACGAAATCTGCAGAGGTTATTTTCATGTTCTTTCGTCTATAGGTTGTTGAAATAATGCGGTTATCCTTCAGATAACTCATCGACATTGGATGGCCTGTGCTGTAACAAGGAGAATTATCCCTCGATTTCGCTCAGTTCAAGCCAGCGCATGGATTTCACGTCAAGTTCGTCATTGAGTTTGGGCAGACGACGTGAGAGTTCGGTGATTTCATCCACCTTGAGTTTTCCCGACGACAACTTCTCCTCTATCATCTTCTTTTCTGCTTCCAAAGCCTCTATGTCCTTCTCCAATACTTCCATCTCTTTGCGTTCATTGAACGTGAGCTTAGGTTTTCGGATAGCCTGCCGTCTCTGTTTGTCGTCCCTCGTCAAAGGTTCTTTATCACGGCGTGACTCTTTTTCGGCTTTGGCTTTCTCGGCCTGTCTGCGGTCGAACTCATTCTTCCATTCCCGGTATTGGGTGTAGTTGCCTGGGAAGTCCTGGATATCACCTTGTCCCTTGAAGACCAATAGGTGGTCCACAATCTTGTCCATGAAATAGCGGTCGTGGCTCACCACAATGACGCACCCCTTGAAATCCTGCAGGTACTGCTCCAGAATCTGGAGTGTCACAATGTCGAGGTCGTTGGTGGGCTCGTCGAGAATCAGGAAATTGGGGTTGCGCATCAGTACCGTACATAAGTAAAGACGACGGCGCTCTCCGCCTGACAGTTTGGCTACAAGGTTGTACTGTTCCTCTGGGGAGAATAAGAAGTGTTGTAAGAACTGGCTTGCCGTCAAGTGTTTGCCGCTTCCGAGGTCAATGTATTCGGCAATCTTCCTCACAATGTCGATGACCTTGTCGCCAGGGTTGAACGTCATGCCTTCCTGCGAGTAGTATCCGAAACGGATGGTTTCCCCGATGTCGAAATGTCCCTTGTCGGGTTGTTCCAGTCCTTGAAGCAGTTTGATGAAGGTTGATTTGCCTGTGCCGTTGTTGCCAATCAATCCCATTTTCTCGTAGCGGGAGAAAGTATAGTTGAAATCCTTCAGGATGACGTTCTCGCCGTATGCCTTGTAGATGTTGGCAGCCTTGAAAATCTTGCTGCCGATGTATGTGTTCTGCATCTGCAAGCGCACAGTCTTGTTCTCCACCCTTTGTTTAGCCACTTTCTCCAGTTCGTAGAAGGCATCTTCCCTGTATTTGGCCTTATGCCCCCTGGCTTGCGGCATGCGTCGCATCCATTCCAGTTCCGTGCGGTAAAGGTTGTTTGCGCGCGCTATCTCCTGGTTGAGGTTGTCGATGCGTTCCTGCCTTTTCTCCAGATAGTAAGCGTAGTTGCCACGGTAGGTGTAGAGGGTGGTGTTGTCCATCTCCACGATGGTAGAGCAGATATTGTCGAGGAAGTATCTGTCGTGGGTCACCATGAAGATACTTCTGGTGGTGTTGCCCAACTGTTTCTCCAGCCATTCAATCATCTCGATGTCGAGGTGGTTGGTGGGCTCGTCGAGCACCAGCATATCTGGTTCGGTGATGAGGATGTTGGCCAGGGCCACACGCTTGATTTGTCCACCCGACAGTTCGCTGATGCGTTGGTCGAAGTTGTTGATTTTCAGCCTTGACAGGACCTGCTTGATTCTTTGTTCGTATTCCCACGCTTTCAGGTGCTCCATCTCGGTGAGCAGGCGTTCTAGTCCGGGGTGTCCGTCCGTCTGCAAACACTGTTCGTAATTGCGGATAAGGTTAGTCACCTCGTTGCCATGCCAGAAACACGCTTCCATAACCGTCAGCTCAGGGGGATAGGAGGGCGACTGTTCAAGATAACCTATGCGTAGGTCTTTCTTGAAAATGATGTCGCCACTTTCGTATCCTTCCTGTCCGGCGATGATGGAGAGCAGGGTTGATTTGCCTGTGCCGTTTTTGGCGATGAGACCGATGTGCTCACGTTCGTTGACGGTGAATGAAATGTCATCGAACAGTACCCTGTCGCCTATGCGCTTGGTGAGATGTATGACCTCTAAGTGCGGGACCATTTCTCAGGTTTATTCCTCTTCCTGTGGCTCAGTCTGTGTCTCAGCGGCTTTTGTTTCTGCTGCCTTGCGAGGTGCTGAGCGACGGCGTTTTGTCTTTTTCTCCTCTACAGGTGCGTTGGGTTTCACACCAGCCAGTTCTGGGTCGATGAGGATGCGTCCGCAGTATTCGCATACGATGATTTTCTTGCGCATACGTACGTCCAATTGGCGCTGTGGCGGAATCTTGGCGAAGCATCCGCCGCAGGAGTCGCGGTGTACGTAGACGATGCCCAGGCCATTATGTGTGTTTTTCCTGATACGTTTGAACGAAGTGAGCAGGCGCTCCTCGATGTTGAGCTCTAGGTCTTTGGCTTTCTCGCGTAGTTTTTCCTCGTCGGCCTTGGTCTCAGCGATGATGTCGTCGAGTTCGTTCTTCTTGATGTCAAGGTCCTTGCTGCGCTCTTCGAGGTTTTTCTGGTTCATGGCGATAGCGTTCTCCTTCTCGGCAAGCAGTTCCTGGTATTCCTTGATGCGTTTGGTGCAGAGTTCCATGTCGCTGCTCACGTATTCTATCTCTCGGTTGAGCACGTCGTAGTCACGGTTGCTGCGAACGGTGTCGAGTTGTTTCTTGTAGTTGTCCACCTTGCTCTTGTCAATCTCAAACGTGTTTTTGAAACCGTTAATCTCACGACGGAGATTGTTGGCATCAGCGGTGGCCTTCTCGATGCGGGTGCGAAGTCCCTCAATCTCGTCCTCCAGGTCTTCTACTTCCAATGGAAGTTCGCCGCGAAGGGTCTTGATGTCATCAATCTCTGTAAGTAGTGTCTGCAACTGGAACAATGTCTTCAGTTTGCTCTCCACCGACATGTCGGCGGGGTTTTCTTTCTTTTTTGCCATAGTTTTGTAATATGATTTTGTTGTCTTTGATTTTGATTTGGGAGTATCCTTTATTTAGTAATAGCATATAGGATTGGTGTCGGTCTCAGTGTCGATGATTTGGAGTTGTGGAAACTGCGCGCTGAGTATTTGTCGGGTAATCTCGCGTGTGTATTGCTCACTCTCATAGTGACCGATTTCCATGAGCAGGATGTCGTTCTCGTAGCCGAAGAAACGGTGGTATCCGATTTCGCCCGTAATGAACACGTCGGCTCCCGCCGCGATGGCGTCGGGAATAAGAAAGGCACCAGCGCCACCACAGAGGGCGACCCGGTTCACTTGTTTGCCCGTCCATCGGTTGGAGCGCAGGCAATCCACGTGGAATGTTGTCTTTACCTGTTGGATAAAAGCCTCCTTGTCTATGGGAGAAACCAGTGTCCCGATAAGGCCTGCACCGATTTCGGTGTCGCCCGCCTTGGGTTGCAGCACATGGGTGTCAGTCAGTCCCAGTTTCTCGGCCATTTTGTTGTTGACTCCGCCATGGGCGTTGTCGAGGTTGGTATGTGCTGAGTAGATGGCCACACCGCCCCGGATGGCTTTCATGATGGTGCGTTGGATGTAGTCAGCCCCAGTGATAGACTTGCAGGGATGGAACAGCAGCGGATGATGGCTCACCACTACGTTGCACCCTTTGCTGATGGCCTCGTCAACCACGGCCTCAGTCACGTCCAAACACAATAATACCCCTGTAGTATCTACATCCTCTGTTAATCCAATCTGCAATCCCGCATTGTCGAAGCCGTCTTGCAGGGACAGAGGTGCAAAAGCTTCAAGGGCACCTGTAATATCCCGTAATTTCATATTGATGTCGTGAACGAGGGGTGTTGCTACAACTTTTCATCGTCTGTTCTCGAAAAAGAACGGAAACGTCGCCTCCTCGTTTCAGTTTGCAAAGTTACTACTTTTTTCGCATAAAAGCAAATCTTTAGGAAATATCGTGTAGATTACTAACAATAAATGTTAAAGTTTCACTTCTAAACGCATTTTCTTTACTAAAAGTTTAGATATCTAAAAGTTTAGTTTTATATTTGCGGCGAGAAAACTAAAAAGTTAGTAATTATGCGTCGTCATAAAGAACATATCACTTTGACCAAATCGGAGATGGAAATCATGTCCATCCTATGGTCGATGGACGAGGGCATGGGTTCCGTGCGCGACATCCTTGAACATTACGGCAATCCCAAGCCGGCCTACACTACGGTCTCCACGTTCCTGCGGATACTTACACAAAAAGGATTCGTGGAGTCCGTGAAACGTGAAGGGGAGGGTAAGACCTTCAACTACCGTCCGCTCATCAGCCAGGACGACTACCGGCGCAGGGCCTTCGATGAGATGAAGAACTCGATGTTCAACGGTTCTGCCAAGTCACTGGTTTCATTTTTCATGCAGCAAGAGGAAATCTCGCCAGCTGAAGTAGAAGAGTTACTCCAAATGATTAAACAACAGCCTCAGTTATGATAGCCTATCTCATCAAATCCACACTATTGCTGAGTCTCCTCTACATCCCTTATCTGTTGGTGTTGAGGAAGGAGACTTTCTTCAGGTTCAACCGTCTGATGCTCCTGCTCATCATCGCGGTGTCGTTGGTCATTCCGTTGATGAATGTCCATTTCCTGGCGTGGGCTGATACGTCATCGGTGATGAACACCCTTAACGGAACGGTCATTGTGGGAGAGCCGACAATGGTGACTGAGAGTACAGGCTTGTCTGGGCATCAGTACCAGCATGCCCAAGACCACACAGGCATTGCTCTATACTGGTTGATTGTAGCGTTTTGGTCAGTGGGTGCTTTGGTTGTGCTGAGCTATAAGTTGTTCAAGTTGTTCAAACTCTACTTTACCATCCACCGCGGTGTGGTGTGGACCGACCAAACAGACGGGGCTGTCATCTACTGCCATGTGGGGGACATCACGCCTTTCAGTTGGTTCAACGCCATTGTCATCAGCGAGGACGACTATCAGAACCATTACCATGAGATTCTTACCCATGAACTGGGTCATGTCCGTGGTCTGCATTCGTTCGACATCTTGCTGGTCAATCTTCTTGAGGTGATGATGTGGATGAATCCGTTGGTATGGCTGATGGAGGGTTCCTTCCGCGACGTACATGAGTACGAGGCAGACGACGCTGTGTTGCGCAGCGGTGTCAACGCCAGCCAGTATCAGTTGCTATTAGTAAAAAAAGCCGTTGGCTCCAGTTCCTACGCTCTTGCCAACAGCTTTAATCACAGTTTACTTAAAAATCGTATCACTATGATGTTGAAAAAGAAATCAAATCCATGGGGACGTGCAAAGGCTTTGTATGTCATCCCCGTAGCGTTAGTGGCGCTCAGCGCGTTCGCTACATCTGAGTTTGTATCGCCTGAGTCAGGACTGGTCGGTAAAAACGAACCAGAAGTCCTTAACACAGGCAAAGTTAGTTCATCTCTTGCAGAAAACCAAACTTTGGTGCAAGAAAATCCTGAAGGAACGCTTCCTGTAGAGGTTCCTGTTGAGACTTCAACCGTTGCAGATGAGGAAGTTCAGGCAGTAGAACAGATGATGGAAACGGCATTCGTACCTGAAACCGAAGCATTGCCCGACGACACCACTAAATTTGACGTGGTGGAGAAAATGCCCGAGTATCAAGGCGGGATGCCAGAAATGATGAACTATATTGCGCAGAATATACGTTATCCCCAAATCGCCCAAGACTGCGGTGTAGAGGGTAGGCTAATTGTTGGTTTTGTGGTGGAGAAGGATGGAAGGGTCAGTGAAATCCATATCCTCAGGACCATCAAAGATGAAGGTCGGGTACGTGATGTGGAAGGCGGAAACTTAGGTGTAGAGGTCGAAGCTTACACGCCCAAGCCTGATGGTGAGAAGTACCTCACCCGTGACGAATTCAACACCAGTGTGAAGGCCATTGAGAAAGAAGCCATTAGGGTTGTCGAAGGCACATCCGGCAAATGGAAGCCTGGAATGCAAAAGGGTGAAGTAGTCAGGGTGAAATTCAACCTGCCGCTTGTCTTCCGCCTTCGTTGAAACTGATTTCATCTGAACCATGCTCAACATGCTCCTCGTTCATCATCAACGAATGAGGGGCGTGAATTTAGCCCTGGGGCGTCCGTCGCGGATACCCCAGGGCTGCTTTTTGTTCATAGTTTACTAACTAATGTGGGTTTATCTGATGAAAAGGAGTTCACGGTATTTAGGCAGAGGCCAGCAACTGTCATCGACGATGAGTTCCAGTTTGTCGATTTGGTAGCGGATGGTGTCCATCTTGGGTTCCACCGTATCGTGATAGGCAATGGCCTTTTCGTGCTCGTCTGTAATCTTGTTGGCCACCTTGCGGGCGTTGACCAGTTCCTCCACCTGTGTCTCAATCTTGCTGGTGCGCTCAGCAATCTCCTCGATAATCTTCAGGTTGCGTGCAGATAGCTTGGCGGCTTTATCCTTCGGGAACACTTCGGCCATGTTCTCCACGTTCTGCAGGAGTTGGCTTTGGTAGCGGGTGGCGACGGGGATGATGTGGTTCATTGACAGGTCGCCCAGCACACGCGCCTCAATCTGTATCTTCTTGGTGTAGGTCTCCCATTTCACCTCGTTGCGTGCCACCAGTTCTTTCTCGGTCATCACGCCCATGCTCTCGAACAGTTTGATAGAGGCTGGGTCAAGGTAACGCTCGAAGATTATCGGGCATGACTTCTCCACGTCGAGTCCACGGCGTGTGGCCTCTTCCACCCATTCGTCGGAGTATCCGTTGCCGTTGAAGCGGATAGGTTTGCAGGTCTTGATATCCTCGCGAAGAACGTCAATGATGGCGTGGAACTTGGCCGTGTGGCCAGTCTGTTCGCTGAATTCCGGACGGCCTTCATATTCTGCGATTTTCTTATCCACCCTGGCTTTGAATTCAGTGAGGGCTTCAGCAACAGCGGCGTTCAGCGTAATCATGGCAGAAGCGCAGTTGGCCTCGCTGCCCACAGCGCGGAACTCGAACCTATTGCCAGTGAAAGCGAAAGGTGAGGTGCGGTTGCGGTCGGTGTTGTCGATGAGCAGTTCCGGTATCTCCGGGATGTCCATCTTCATGCCCTGTTTTCCGTCCATCTGGAAGATGTCGTCCTTGTCGGCCTTCTCGATGTGGTCGAGCAAGTCGGATAGTTGAGTGCCGAGGAACGAGCTCACGATGGCAGGAGGAGCCTCGTTGGCACCCAGACGGTGGGCGTTGGTCGCGCTCATGATGGAAGCCTTGAGCAGTCCGTTGTGGCGATACACACCCATCAGTGTCTCCACGATGAACACGGCGAAACGGAGGTTCTGCTCAGGAGTCTTGCCAGGGGCGTGAAGCAATACACCCGTGTCGGTTGACAGGCTCCAGTTGTTGTGCTTGCCACTGCCGTTGATGCCGGCGAATGGTTTCTCATGAAGCAACACCCGGAAGCCATGCATGCGCGCCACCTTCTTCATCAACGACATGAGCAGCATGTTGTGGTCGACGGCGAGGTTGGTGTCCTCGAAGATGGGAGCCACCTCAAACTGGTTGGGTGCAACCTCGTTATGACGTGTCTTGCAGGGGATACCCAGTTCAAGGGCTTGTATCTCCATGTCTTTCATGAAAGCCTGCACACGGTCGGGGATGGTGCCGAAGTAGTGGTCGTCCATCTGCTGGTTCTTGGCAGAATCGTGTCCCATGAGCGTGCGTCCTGTCAGCAACAGGTCGGGGCGAGCGGAGTAAAGTCCCTCGTCCACAAGGAAATACTCTTGCTCCCAGCCAAGGTTGCTGGTCACCTTCTTCACCTCGGGGTCAAAATAGTGGCATACCTCAGTGGCGGCGACGTTCACGGCGTGGAGTGCTCGCAAGAGCGGTGCCTTGTAGTCGAGTGCCTCGCCGCTGTAGGAAATGAAAACAGTGGGTATGCACAAGGTGTCGTCCATGATGAACACGGGAGATGTGGGGTCCCAGGCAGAATAGCCGCGAGCCTCGAAGGTGCTGCGGATACCTCCCGACGGGAAGGATGATGCGTCAGGTTCCTGCTGCACGAGCAACTTACCGCTGAAATCCTCAACCATGCCGCCTTTGCCGTCGTGCTCGATGAAAGAGTCGTGTTTCTCGGCGGTACCTTCAGTCAAAGGCTGGAACCAGTGGGTGTAATGCGTCACCCCTTGCTCGACGGCCCATTTCCTCATACCCTCAGCCACTGCGTCGGCCACATCACGCTCCAGGCGGGCGCCATTGTCAATCACGTCGATCATCTTCTCGTAGATGTCCTTCGGCAGGTACTTGTACATCTTGCTGCGGCCGAAGACCTTCTTGCCGAAATACTCATAAGGTCTCTCACTCGGTGCTTTCACGTCGATGGGCTTCTTCTTGAATGCCTCTTCGACCACTTTGAATCTCAGGTTTGTCATAATGTGTTCTTTTTAAATGTTTATGTATTTATATCGTTTTTTCTCAGTAGTCAATAGTGGTGAATTATGCCGGTCATTTCATCCATTGCTTGATTCTCTCTAATGCTTCTTCTGTTCGCTCGTGACTGCCAAAAGCAGTGAATCTCACATATCCTTCACCATTCGGACCGAAACCCACGCCTGGAGTGCAGACCACATGGGCGCCGTGGAGCAATTCCTCGAAGAACTTCCATGATTCGATGCCTTTAGGTGTTCGTGCCCAGATGTATGGTGCGTTCTCTCCGCCATAGACTTCCATTCCGAGCTCCTTGAAGGTCTGAAGCATCTTGGCCGCGTTCTGCATGTAGTAGTTGATGGTCGCCTTCACTTGCTCTTTGCCTTGTGGGGTGTAGATGGCTTCTGCCGCCCGTTGCGAGATGTAACTGGTGCCGTTGAACTTGGTGCATTGCCGGCGGTTCCATAATGGATTCAGCGGTATTCGCTCTCCCGAGATGGTGGCAGCGGTAAGGTCCTTCGGCACAATGGTGTATCCACAACGCACACCCGTGAAGCCAGCGGTCTTGGAGTAACTGTGGAACTCTATCGCGCATTTTCTGGCACCCTTGATCTCGTAGATGGAGTGGGGGATGGAGTCGTCCTGGATGTAGGCTTCGTAGGCGGCATCGTAGAAGATGAGTGTGTCGTTCTTCAGCGCGTAGTTCACCCATTTGCGTAATTCCGCTTTGGTGATGACGGTGCCTGTGGGGTTGTTGGGGTAACAGAGGTACACCACATCGACCCTGTGTTTGGGCAAGGACGGTACGAACCCGTTCTCTGCGTTGCATGGGATGTACTCCACGTTGCTCCAACGGCCTTGTTCGTCTTTCATGCCAGCGCGTCCTATCATGGCATTGGAATCAAGGTATACGGGGTAGATGGGGTCGGTCACCCCGATGCTGTTGTCCCAGCGGATGAGTTCCTGTATGTTTCCTGTGTCGCTCTTGGCTCCGTCGTTGATGAACACCTCGTTGATGTCGAGATGGATGCCGCGCGGCAGGAAATCGTTCTTGAGGATAGCCTCACGCAGGAAATCGTAGCCATGTTCGGGTCCGTAGCCGCGGAAACAATGGGCGTCGCCCATCTCGTCGGCGGCCTTGTGCATCGCCATGACTACAGCGGGACACAACGGTTGCGTCACGTCGCCAATGCCTAGGCTGATGACATCCACCCCTTTGTGAGTTGTCTTGAAACGGTTCACCCGCTTGGCGATGTCGGCGAACAAGTAATTGTTCGGCAGTTTCAGGAAGTGTTCGTTTACCAGTGCCATATCTTCTCTTGATTATTTGTTTCTCTGGATGTTTCCTAAAGGGCAGTAAGCCTCGTACCGTGTTGTTGGTTCATAATGTGATTTCTCCGTCAAAGACGAATTCGGCAGGACCGGTCATATAGACGTGGTTGTCGTCTGCGTTCCATTCTATGTTGAGCGTCCCGCCGTCCATGATGACTGTTGAGCGTCTGCCTGTCAGACCATTGACACAAGCTGCCACAGCGGTGGCGCAGGCTCCTGTGCCGCAGGCTTGGGTGATGCCACTGCCTCGTTCCCAGACCCTGACGCGGAAGGTGGCCTCGTCGAGTTGTTGAGCGAACTCTATGTTGCATCGTTCTGGGAAATAGGGATGTCGTTCCAGCGTGGCTCCGTAACGGCTGATGTCGAACCGGTCGATGTCGGCCACAAAGACCACATAATGAGGATTGCCCATCGACACGAAGGTTCCTCGGATGGTTGTCCCCAAGGTGACAATTCCATTTTGGTCGCCACCGATGAACTGGCTGGGTTGATGGAAGGACGGCTCCAGCATATCTACGGTAACGCTTTCCACCTTCTTGCCCGTGACTGCGCCATCAGATGACTCTGTGGTTTGCAGCCGTAAGGTCTTGATGCCTGAGAGCGTCTGGAGCCTGATGACGGTCTTGTCGGTCAGCCCGTTCTCATACACATATTTACCTATACATCTCGATGCGTTGCCACACATCATCGCCTCGCTGCCATCGGCATTGAAGATGCGCATGGTGAAGTCGGCGTCTGATGTTGAGGAACGGCCGATGAGTACCAGCCCGTCGCTTCCTATTCCTTTGTGACGGTCGCTCCAGGCTATAGACGCCTTCGCGGGATCCTGGATAGGGTATAAAGTGCTGTCTACGTAAATGTAGTCATTGCCTGCACCGTGCATCTTTGTGAAATGTATGGATTGTGTCATTTTGGTTACTGTTTTTGACTTTTCGCTTACATTTGGTTTTGTTTTCGATGCAAAGTTATTACAAAATGTTATATATTGCACAAAATTTATATCAATAATTTTAAAGAAAATTTTATTTCACTACAAATTGACGCCAAAACAAGGGTTTTTCTGTCAGTTTGTTAATTTTGGGCTTTGTTTTTGTGTCAATTCAAAACTGTAAAAGATTATTAATTTCAAAATAACACTGATTTCTTGCTCTAACTTACACTTTCCTCTAATTTTGCACTCGAAAATAGAATTCTGACATGTTATTATTCTTGTTTAATTAAATTTTGTAAGGTATGAAAAAGATTGAAGCAATTATCAGGAAGACCAAGTTTGAGGAGGTCAAGGAAGCCCTTCTGTCTTCCGACATCGACTGGTTTGAGTACCACGACGTGCATGGGATAGGTCAGAGTCGTCAGGAACGTATCTACCGTGGAGTGCAGTACAGCACAGACGTGATTGAGCGTGTAGCCATCACCATCGTCTGCCGCGACATGTTTGTTGAACCTACCATCAAGGTCATTCTGAATGTGGCTCACACGGGTGAGGTGGGCGACGGACGTATTTTCGTCAGTGACATGATTGATGTGTATTCCATCCGCACGGGCGAGAATGGTGACACGGTACTCAGGGACAAGAAATAAATAATTCTGAAATTCGTAGTACAAACCTATTAAAAAAGAGATTCATTTATGAAAGATATATTGACAATCATGCCGCTTGACGCGGTCAGCGGTGTGGACACATTATGGGTATTGTTGGGTGCTATGCTCGTGTTTTGGATGCAACCAGGGTTCGCCCTTGTAGAGGCTGGAATGACCCGTTCGAAGAACACGGCCAACATTCTGATGAAGAACTTTTGCGATTTCATGTGCGGTTCGGTGCTGTTCTGGATTCTTGGGTACAGCCTGATGTTCGGCACAGACCACGGCATAGCTGGTTGGGATGGTTTCTTCTTCCGTTCCAATGGGGGCAACGACAACCTTCCTGTTCCAGCCTTCTTTATTTTCCAAACCATGTTTTGCGCCACAGCCGCCACCATCGTCAGTGGTGCTATGGCTGAGCGTACCAAGTTTTCCAACTACCTTATTTATTCCGTCTTGATTTCCGCGGTGGTTTATCCTGTCAGCGGACATTGGGGCTGGGGCGGTGGTTGGTTGTCAGAGATGGGCTTCCATGATTTCGCCGGCAGCACGTTGGTGCACGCATGTGGTGGTATGTTGGCCTTGACGGGTGCCATGGCACTAGGTCCTCGTGTTGGCAAGTACGACAAGACGGGCAAGAGCCGTGCCATACCTGGACACAACCTTGCGCTCTGCGCCCTCGGTGTGTTCAGCCTCTGGGTGGGATGGTTTGGTTTCAACCCTTGTTCTGAATTGAGTATCACGGGCGAGAGCGCCATCCATAGCGCTCATGTCTTTATCACCACCAACATGGCGGCGGCTACGGGTGGTCTTGCTGCACTCATCTACACGTGGCTCGTGGATGGAAAGCCCTCGCTCTCGATGCTCTGCAACGGCATTCTTGCCGGTCTTGTCGGCATCACGGCAGGTTG
>Ga0310697_10000646_pt1 | contig 45166 bp, 24 predicted proteins | sample 172DNAGHGlowgp2_FD_203883 | JGI IMG/M metagenome (GOLD analysis project Ga0310697, IMG submission 203883) | Sheep rumen microbial communities from Palmerston North, Manawatu-Wanganui, New Zealand - 1728 DNA GHGlow gp2 (v2) (version 2) | ecosystem: Host-associated > Mammals > Digestive system >...
GGTTTCAGTTAAGAGATTATAGTTAAGAGATAATAGTTCCGGGGTGCCGACCTCGAAAATGGTGTCGATTTGTCCGTTGAGGTAGTGGTAAGGCAGTTCATTTTCGCAGATGGTGAGATATTCGTCTTTGGCAGCTGAGTTGTTGACAGTGAGGTGCAATGTGACCACCGAGTCGCAGCCGTTAGCGTTGGTGAAGGTTTTCGTGTAATCACCGGAAGAAGTGTACGTTGTCCCTTCCCAAGTGAAGCTCTCACACGCCGTTTCTGCGAAATCTGCGGAGTCTGCGGGGAAAACAGTGAGGTGCAATGTGACCACCGAATCGCAGCCGTTGGCGTTGGTGAAGGTTTTCGTGTAATCACCGGAAGAAGTGTACGTTGTCCCTTCCCAAGTGAAGAACTCACATGCCGTTTCTGCGAAATCTGCGGAGTCAGCTGGGAAAACGGTGAGGTGCAACGTGACCACAGAGTCGCAACCGTTGGCGTTGGTGAAGGTTTTCGTGTAATCACCGGAAGAAGTGTACGTTGTCCCTTCCCAAGTGAATAACTCACATGCCGTTTCCGCGAAATCTGCGGAGTCTGCGGGGAAAACAGTGAGGTGCAACGTGACCACCGAGTCGCAACCGGTTTCAGTTAAGAGATTATAGTTAAGAGATAATAGTTCCGGGGTGCCGACCTCGAAAATGGTGTCGATTTGTCCGTTGAGGTAGTGGTAAGGCAGTTCATTTTCGCAGATGGTGAGATATTCGTCTGTGGCAGCTGAGTTGTTGACAGTGAGGTGCAACGTGACCACCGAGTCGCAGCCGTTGGCGTTGGTGAAGGTCTTCTTGTAGTCGCCGGATTGGATGTAGGTTGTTCCTTCCCAAGTGAAGAACTCACATGCCGTTTCTGCGAAATCTGCGGAGTCAGCGTGGAGAACGGTGAGGTGCAACGTGACCACCGAGTCGCAGCCGTTGGCGTTGGTGAAGGTTTGCGTGTAGTCGCCGGAAACGGTGTAAATCTCCCCCTCCCAATTGTAGCTCTCGCATGCGGTCGCGGAAAAATCTGAAGGTTCCGGACAAGGCACAACTTTCAAGATTCGAATATGGTTCTTTGTTGTTTCGATTGAACCTGTATAGCTGTCAGGACCGGACGCATCATAATCCGTGTTGTCACTGTAGATGCGGATGGCTTGGTTGGAAGAGGGGTAAGTTAGGAAAGTGGTGTTGCTCTTGTAACTTCCTGTGTTGTCATCCACAATGATGGCCACATTGTGCGATCCGTCATAGCTAAACGGTGTGTTGAGCGTGATGGTTGTCCAGCTGTTGTTAGAGAAATTCACCATGCCGCTGAACACCTTGTCGGCGGCAGTGACGGTAATCCAGTCGGTGTTGCCAGAGAAGCTGCTCTTGGTGGTACTCACCATGTAAATGTCCAAGTTTCGGTTGCATTCAACCGTGTTATTCTTGTAGAAGTCGATACTCATAATATTGCCCGCCGCACCTAATTCTGCCGTTGTGTATATCTGTTGGGTAAGGGAGTATTTGTAGTAGTTGTTGGTCGGGAGATAATTGCTGGTAGCGGTGGCCGTGCCTATAATCGTCTTGACGGTAGGAAAGAACGAGCAAATACCGCTCCATGCGCTTTCTTCCTCGGTACTGCAAACGGCCTTCGCGCGGGCATAGTATTCGACTTCAGCGGTGAGACCGGCGAGTGATAGTGTGGGGTTGCCGCTCACCGTCACTTCAGTGTAGGTGCCGGCAACAAAATCACCGTTTGTGCCGTATTGAAGCACCCATTCGTTTGCCGTGCCTTTTTCAGTCCAACTTAGTGAGGCGGTGTTAGCAGTTACATTGCTGGCTGACAGTCCGTTGGGCTTTGGACATATAGGGCCGTCGGCTGGTACGATATCCACTCTGATCTGGTTCTTGATGTTCAAAACACTTTTTGCGATACCGGGATCAGCAATGTCGTACGCGGAATTGTCCGTATAATTGTATAGTGACTGACCGTTGGCACTGAACACCAGACAGGACATGTGCGGAGCAGGGGTATACGAGCCGGTGCTGTCGACTACGGTGACAACAAGGTTGGATTCGCCGTCAAATAGATACGGGGTGGAGAAGGTTAGCTTGGTCCACTCGTCGGCAGTGAAGGTAACATCCCCACTGAAAACCAAGTCATGGCTGTTTATAGCTATCCAGTCAGATGTGTTTGAGAATGTCTGTTTGTCAGTCTGCTGCAGGTACAAGGAATAGGTGCGGGACTTTTCTTCTCCAGTGTTTTTGAAGGAAATGCTCTTGATGGTTCCGGCGAATCCGATTTCCTCTGGGGTGTAAATCTGTTGGCTGATACCATATTTGTAATAGCTATAGCTGGGTAGGAAAGTGTTGTTTTCAGTGCCACCGTCACCAATCTCCACGGTCTGAACTGCCGAGGGCATGAACGGACTTACCGCACTCCACTGGCTCATGCCGTAAATGCTTCCGCAGTTGGCTCTCACACGGGCGTAGTAGGTGGTCTCGGCAATGAGGTTGGACAAGACAATCGATGTGGTGGAGACGTTCACTTCGGTGTAGGTGCTTTGTGTGAATGCGCTGTTGGTGCCGTATTGCAAGGTCCAGCTGTTGGCACTGCCGTTTTCTGTCCAACTGAGTGTGGCCGTGGTCGGGGTGAAGGCCACACAGGCAAGGCCGGTGGGCACAGGACACGCAACGGGCGTGGTGAACTCGACAGTCTTCCAATAGCTGGTCTCCCCGCTGCAAACGGATTGCACCCGCATTTGGTAGTCGGTGTTGTCCTGAAGACCGGTGAGCGAGCAGGTGGTGGCGGTCACATGGGTCGCCACTGTAGTCCAAGTCGAGGAATTCGTCTTCCGCTGGACATTATAGCTGTCCGCGCTGCCCGTCCAGGAGATGGTGGCTGTGAATGGAGCGACGTTCGATACGGCCAAGTTACTCGGGGTGGCACAGGCGCCGTCGTCCACAACATTGATGTTCTGGAAATAAGGAATACGATTCTGCGCAAGTACCACCAATTCGTAAGATCCTAATTCGAGGGAAGTGGAAAATGTCAAAGTTGCAGTGCCGTTGGCATTTGCAAAAGTGGCGGCGACGTATTCGGTGGTGTTCTTCTTCAGTGCCACATAGGCGTATGGGACTGATTGTACGGTGTAAGAGGAACTGCTGACAGGTATGTCTGAATTGGCTGTGACGGTCACGGCGCTGGGAATGCCCATATAGACACGCACCGACGGGTCGCCGAAGCAGTGGTAAATCTCCCAATAGTATAGTTTGCGGGAAGAGGAGGATGACTGCACCGACATGTTGCCGCCTTGCAGGATGCCTCCGATGGTGGAAACCCAGTTGCTGTATGCTTCGTTGTGCGTGTGGAACCACTTGTCGTAGGCACCCAATTTAGAAGCATTGTAGCTCATGTTGGCATTGATGCTTGAGCGGACTCCGACTGCCCAATAAACATCTTCGTTCCAGTAACTGTTGTTGGATGCACCGATATAACCCATGGCCCCCTTGTTTGCAGCCCTCAGAAGCGATTCGCCAAAACATACACTTTCGTCAAATTTACCGGATACGCAGCAGTTCCCGATCAACAGACCATATTTTCCAGCATTGGTCATGGATGAGACATGAGAAGTCGTGAAGGCGGGATCGGCCCAACCGGAGGAACTTCCGTGGGCAGTGTAATTGGCAATGCTGACACCGGCGTTAATCTCGCTGCGGATGGTCGAGGCATCCGATGAGCAGTTGTAGTTGTGCTTATAAACAGTGGTGAAGTTATGAGTCGCACTATTGGGGTTAATATAATTATTGTAGATGTAGTTGACCTGCCCGTCGGCGTGGGTGGGCGAGTATCCGTCGTCGTCCGTGCCGGCAATCAGCACGGCGTTGCCCAAATAGGACGGGTCAGGCATGGTATATTGCTCGTACATCAGAATCTTGACAATCTGGTTGGATAGTTCGGCATTGGTGGTGGCGGACATACGTCCGTAGTAGCAGTCTGGGAGGTTGTCGTTGCCCGCAAGGGTGGCGTAATGGAGGTCTGTCACGTGACCGCTGTTGGATTGTCCGGTGAATGCGGGAAGCTGTGCCACGTCGCCGATCAGCAGCAGGAAGGTGGGTGCGGGATCAGCCGTGGTGGCATTGTTGTACTTGTTCTGGATGAAGTTCTTGATGGAAGTGGTAGTGGCTCCTACGTTGGCATCGTTCGTGAAGGCCAGCTCCACCTTATAGCCGAGACGACGTTTCCATTCCACAAAAGAGGCCAGGTCTGCGTTTGCGGAGAACATTGAGTTGGCAATAATTAAATACTTGATGGGAACGCCTTTGTACTCGTCCTTGGCATCGTGTTCCATCGGGTTGAGTACCAAATCGTAGTCAAGGGAAAACATCGGCGAGGCATACTGGTTCAGACGCTGGGTGGCGGTCTTATTGGTGTTGATGAACGTGAACTCCACATCCATCCGGGTGTATAGGCGGATGCGGTTTGTGACGGGGTTGTATTGGATCGGGGAGACATAGACGTTGGCCAGGGCGATGTCGCGGCGGATACCCGCTATCTCCGCCTGTACCAACGGCAAAGCATAGAACGCATCCCTCGAATAGACACTCTGGCTGTAGGCGAACGGCGGGTTCACTGCACTCTTCGACACACTTGGTTGAGACGGGTAGAGGGGATGGGCAATACCCAATTCGGTGGCAGTATATTCCGTGAATTTCGCATCGACGATGGTGACAACCACAGAGTCGCAAACGGGAATCTGCAGCAATTTGGCCAGCAGGGGCAGTTGCGGCTCTCCCGGGTTGTTGGAAACGTCATAGCCTTGTATGGACAACAATGAAAAATTCCCTTCGGGTATGGACACATTCTCCACGGAAACGGAATCTGTAGAAAAAGTTATCTCCACCTTTTCGTGGGTGTTTCCGGTCACTTGAAGGCTTTGGGCCATCAAAAGCGGACAGAGGCATACGAATAATCCAAGAATATACAGTCTCTTCATTATAAGTGTATTATAATTATCGTAAAACTAAATTCAGTTCGGCTTAATGAAGCGCGAAGATACAATATTTTCATTCATCACCGAGTTTTAAGCGATGTTTTTTACAGTATGTATGCTTTTTTGTCCAAATGTTACATGCATGAAGATGGATTTTTGGAAATTATATGTTGTCGCTTCGCAGTATTTCAGGATTTTGTATATTTGCGACTTAAAATCCCGAGTATGAAAAAAACTGTATTTTCAACCTTAATCCTTTTGCTGATAGCCGTTTGCGGCTTTTCCCAGAGCAAGAAAATCACTGTGGAAGACATCTGGGACAACTTCTCCTTCTACCCGCGCGGCGTGAGCGGCTACACCGCCATGCCCGTGAGCGACGATTACACCGTCGTGAAACGCGCCGGCATCGAGCGGCACCACTTCTCCGACGGCGTAGAGGCCGGGGTCATCCTCTCCCACAGCGACCTCTCCGCCGCCTCCAAGGACCGCCTCAGCATGGCTGGCCTCGACGACTACGCTTTCTCCGCCGACGAGAAAAAAATCGTGCTTGCCTTCGACCAGGAGAGCATCTACCGCCGTTCCTCGTTGGCTCACTACTATGTCTATGACATTGGCAAAAAGCAACTTGTCCCTGTCTCCGACACCGCCAATCTGCTCCGCTTCGCCGAACTTTCCAAGGACGGCACAAAGGTACTCTTCGCCAAGGATTGCGACCTCTACTACCAGGATTTAGCCACGGGCAAGGTGACCCGCATCACCCGCGACGGCAACCCCAACCACATCCTGAACGGCTTCGCAGACTGGGTCTATGAGGAGGAACTCGACATGTCGCAGGCCGCCTCGTTCTCCCCCGACGGTAGCAAGATCGCCTACCTCCGCTTCGACGAGAGCCGCGTCAAGGAATACACCATCCCGATGTACGACGAGCTCTATCCCACGGATTTCAAGTACAAATACCCGAAGGCTGGTGAGGACAACTCCCTCGTGGAAGTCCACATTTACGATCTCGCCACCGGCACCGATACCCGCCTCGATCTCGGCGACAACAGCAACTGCTACTTCCCGCGTGTCTATTGGCTGCCCAACAGTCGCGACGCCATCGTGCTGAAGCTCAACCGCCACCAAAACCAGCTTGACTTTATCCGCTACAATACCGTGACCAAGGCGCAGGATGTGGTCTATCAGGATGTCAACGAGAAGTGGTTAGACGTCACCGACAACTACTACTTCCTGCAAGACAATAACTCCATGATTGTCACCTCCGAACGCAATGGCTACAACCATATATATAAGGTAACGTTCGGCGGCGAGATCAAACAGCTGACCGACGGGCAGTGGGAAGTGAATGAGATTCAGTATGTTAACGAGGCAAAGAAACAGATTTACTACCTCTCCAACGAATCCGGCGTGCTGAACCGCGACCTTTACGTCATCAATTTCGACGGCAAGAAGAAGCAGCTGCTGACCGCCGGCAACGGCTGGGCGAGCACGGAGTTCTGTCCGACGGGCAATTACTACCGTCTGCAATATTCAGACCTGAACACGCTTCCGAAGTACACCATAAACGACAAAACGGGTAAAGAATTGCGCGTGCTGAACGACAACTTTGGCGTAAAAAACGTGATGGATTCGTACGGCTTTGTGAATCGCGAGATCATCAGTTTCACCACCCAGGACGGCGTGACGTTGTACGGCTGGATGATGAAGCCCGCCGATTTCGACCCGAGCAAAAAGTATCCGGTGATGATGAACTGTTATGGCGGGCCCGGCTCGCAGCAGGTGATGAACGCCTACAGCAGCGCCCAGGACCTCGCCTTCTACCAGATGTTGGCGCAGCATGGCTACATCAGCGTCTGCTTCGACGGGCGCGGCACGGCCACCCGCGGCGATGCCTTCAAGAAGGTGATCTACCAGCAGATGGGCAAGTACGAGGCCATCGACCAGATTGCGGCAGCCAACTGGCTGAAGACGCTGAGCTACGTCGATGGCGAGCGCATCGGCATTTGGGGTTGGAGCTTCGGCGGATATCTCTCCGCGTTGTCGATGTTTCGTGGCGACGGTGCCTTCAAGATGGCCATCTCCGTCGCGCCGGTCACCAACTGGCGTTACTACGACAACATCTACACCGAGCGGTTCATGCGCACCCCGCAGGAGAACCCCGACGGCTACGACCTCAACTCCCCGACGACCTACGCCAAGGACCTCAAAGGCAAGTACTTGCTGATCCACGGCACCGCCGACGACAACGTCCACTTCCAGAACGCCATGGAGTTGGTGAAGGGCCTGAACGCGGCCGGCATCGACTACGACCAGTTCTTCTTCCCGAACAAGAACCACTTCATCATGGGCGGCAACACCCGCACCTACTTGTACAACAAGCTGGCGAAGTACATCTTAGAGAACCTATAGTATCCGCCGCTTCCCAGCGTCGCAAAGTAATTACAAAATGGCACCGCGGCAGCGGTGCCTTTTGTTTTGGGGTTAGCTGTTCCTATAAGTCGGTTGATTCCTCTGATTTTTATCGTAAATCTGCCGAATATTCCTCTGACTTTTATGGAAATCTTGTAGATTATTCCTCTGATTTTTTTTTATCTGCCTTGGGATGATAAGCATCATTAGTGCTTCAAGTTCCTCGCCCCTGCCGCTAACTGCTAACTGCTAACTACTAACTGCTAACTCACAAATCCTCCTTGAACTTCTTCACCGGATTCCCCCGCTCGAGCGTGTTGTGGTTCATCCAGACGTCGCGCTCTCGCTGGGCTCTCGCGGCTTCGTGGTCGGCGGCGAGGCGCATCAGCAGCCGCTCTTTCGCCAACTGCTTGTTGCGCAGCTGCGACCGCTCGTCGGAGGCCGTCACGCTGAGACCCGTGGGCAGGTAGGTGGCCCGCACCGCCGTCTCCACCTTGTTGACGTTCTGCCCGCCCGGACCGGAGGCGCGGTGCGTCTCATAGACGATCTGTCGCTCATCGACCTGCTGCGCCTGCATCGGGGCGATGAAGTGGACCCCCACGAACCAGTTCTTGCGGCGGTGCCACGGACGGAAGGGGTTCTTCTGCGCCACCCACAGCACCGAACCCTCCCATGCGGCGGCGAGCGCGGACAACGCCGCCTCGTCGCCCTCCGCCGACAACGTGGCCGAGAACATACAGCCGTCGCGGAGTCCGGGCTCGTAGTCGATCAGTTTACACGAAATGTTTTGGTCTTTGGCCTGCTGGATGAGCTTCTCCATCACCAAGACCACCACGCGGCAGCATTCCTCGGGGCCGCGACCCGATGTTATCTGAATATAAGTCTTTTGCATAATCTTCTATTCTTGGTTCATTCTTACAATGCGTGGATGGATTCTCCCCACCACTTTGATTAACTGTTTTGAGGCGGCCAGCACCTCGTCGATGGATTTGTAGGCGTCGGGGGCCTCCTCGATTGAGCCGCCCAGCAGCGTGACACCCCGTTGCGCCAACTGCCGGTTGAGGGCGTAGCGACTGAAGCTGTTCCGCGCATCCTGCCGCGACATCGCCCTTCCCGCCCCGTGACTGGCCGAGCAGAGGGCTTCCTCGCAGCCGAGACCGGTCACCAACAGCCCGGCATCGGTCATGTTGGCGGGGATGATGCCCAGTTCGCCCGCGTGCGCCGGGGTGGCGCCTTTGCGGTGCACGATCACTTCCGAACCGTCGGTCAGCGTCTCCCGCCATGCGAAGTTGTGGTGGTTGCTCACGTTGGCGAGCGGTTGCAGCCGCATCCCTTGCGCCACGTTGCGGTGTATCAGTTCGTGGCAGATTGCCGAGTACGCGCCGGCGATTTCCATACAGAGCCAGTACATTTCGCCCTCTTCGCTGTCGAGGTCGAGCCATGCGAACGGTCCGGCCTCGCGGGGCAGTCGGCACTGTGCTTTGGCGATGGCCGTGAAGTGCTCGGCGATGGCCGCCCCGAGGCCCCGGCTGCCGGAGTGCGACAGAATGGCTGTGAAGCTTCCGTCGGAGAGCTTCAGCGGGTTGCCGTCGCAAAGGTGCACCTCGCAGATATCGACGAAGTGGTTGCCGCCGCCGCTGGTGCCCAACTGCCGGATGGCCTTGTCCCTCAGCTTCTTGAGAACCGGGATGGTGCGCCACTCCTCGCGGTCGAAGAGCGGGTGGTACTGCTTGAATGGCAGCACACCCTCCATCCCGAAGGCGGTGTTCTCCCACAGCGCTTTCTCGATTCGGCCGTGGTGGTCGCGGATGTGGCTGCCGGGCGCGTCGAGGAGGGTGAGCGACATGCGGCAGCCGATGTCGATGCCCACGGCGTAGGGGAGCACGGCGTTGCGGGTGGCCAGCACGCCGCCCACGGGGAGTCCGTAGCCCGCGTGCGCGTCGGGCATCAGTGCGCCCGCCACGGCGACGGGCAGCCGCATGGCCGTGTCCATCTGACGGAAGGCCAGCGGGTCGATGAGGTCGCGCCCGAACACAGCGTAGGGGAGGGGACTCTCCCGCAGGTCGTGGTGTTGTACGGTCGTCTCTTCCGGCGACAGCAGTTCCGCCAGCGTCCGCCAGCGCGGGTTCTGGTGTTGTTTGTATTGTTTGGGGTGCGCAATGAAGTCCTGCAGCAGCGACAAGATCTGTTCGGAAGAGAGGTGTTTGCCCTCCTGTTTCATGAACTCCAGCATCCGGCTGCGAAGCACATTGTCGGTGACTCCCATTTTGGTAAGTTCTTTCTTTAAATTGCCCATAAATGGTGTTTTTTTGACACGAAAATGTCATTCCGCATCGGTTAATAAAAATAAAACGTGAAAATGGCGGACACGTTCAATGTTCGCCACAATATCTGTAACAGCTTGATACAGAATTGTTTTTATCGGATGTTGTCAATCTTTATACTCATCGTTGCGCTCCTTTCTTCTTGAAATCAGGGGTTCAACATTCGGGCGGCAAAAATACGATTTTTTGTGAATGGTGAATGGTGAATAGTGAATGGTGAATGGTGATTGGTGATTAGTGAGAAGTAGTTTCATGCGTATAGGGGCATCGGCTCATGCGTATAGAGGCATCGGCTCATGCCTATAGAGGCATCGGCTCATGCGTATAGGGGCATCGGCTCATGCCTATAGAGGCATCGGCTCATGCGTATAGAGGCATCGGCTCATGCCTATAGAGGCATCAGCTTATGAACTTACAGGCATCGGCTCGTGAACGCGAGGTTTTGCAGATTTTGCTATTTTGCGTTTTCAAAGCCAAACAACCGAAGAATATGAGAGTGAAGCCGTATATTTAGTGTCCCCCTTTCTTTGGACAGTTTTTCTTCGTTCTTAATATAACTACTTTTCAGGGAAGAGGCCGCCGGGGCAGCCCCTTCGGGTTGAAAAGTCGATTTGTTATTTCCGTTCGGCAAATACATTTTTTCTCATTGTTCACGACACTTTCTTGTAAACCTCGTCAGGAGTCTGGTAATCAAGACTCTGGTGCAACCTTTTAGTGTTGTAGATGCGGATGTAGTTGTCGATTCCGTGCCACAACTCCACTCCGCCTCCATCGTGTTGCTCAACCCCCAGCCCATGATGCGACGGCTGAACACGTCGATGATGGCCGCGAGATACATAAAACCGTGACGCATAGGGATGTAGGTGATGTCCATCTCCCACACCTGGTTCGGACGGACGATGTCGAGTCCCCGCAGCAGATACGGGTACTTCTTGTGTTCAGGTGCCGCAACGGTTGTCTTGGGCTTCGGGTACATGGCTTCGATGCCCATCAGTTTCATCAGACGTTGCACACGCTTCTCGCCGACCCCGTAACCGCGACGTTGAAGTTCGGCCATTATCCGCCGCACCCCGTAATACGGGCAATCCGAATGAATCTCGTCCATTATCCTCATAATCATAAGGTTAAACTCGCTCTCGCCCACCGGCTTGTAGTAGAAACTCGACCGTGACAAGCCCAGAAGTATGCATTGCTGCAACACGCTGAGCCCCGAATGATCCGGCTCCACCATCCGCTTGCGCTCTCCGACGGAGGTGTGCTCGGTCACAACTTTTTTTTAGGAAGTCCACCATCATGTCCAGCTGGCCTATCCTGGCGTGCAGCTCGTGGATTGCCAACTGTCAGATGCTGTGTAAAACACACAACAGGGCGAAAGGGAACAAATAGTTGACATTCATTTTCACCATTATGCCGTTCTCCATCAAATATCTCGGGAACGGCTTTTTTTGTTAATAATTGTTGTATTTTTGCCATCGAATTATTACGGTGTTATGAGCAAGAAATCTATAAGATTCTACAATGACCACGTGGTTCGTGCGGTTGGGGATGGGGAAAACGCGAAAGAATTATCAAAATCAGAAGTCCCAGCAAAATTATTATATGGTTAGATATTAAACCTAATAAAAAAGCGCCGTACATTTCTGTGCGGCGCTTTCGTTATTTACGGGAAAAATCCGTTATTTGAAAACGTGGTAGTCGATGGTCTCTTCTGTTTGGGTCTCTCCATTGGTGTTGGTGTGCGTCAGGAGGACTTTCATGCCGGTGAAAGAAACACCGCCTTGACCGTAGTTGGGATCATCCTCAATGCTTTTGGCCGCGTTCTGGAAAGATTTTTTCACGTTCTTCATGACTTGGTTTTTCTCGCCGCTGAAAATGAAGGTGGTGGAAGTGGGATGGAATTCTTTTGCGTCCTTTTCCATTGCGCTGCAAAGTTTGGGCTTAATGAGGAGGTTGTAGGAATCAAGGTGTGAATCCGCAGATGCGGGATCCAGCTTGATGCTGAAGAAGTAGTCGCCCTTCTCTTCGGGTTTGCAAGAGGAGAACGCGATGCCTGACAAGGCCACCATGAAGCAGATTACTGCCAAAGTGAAGATTTTTTTCATTTTTTCTTTGAAGGATTTCTCGGTTAATTATCTTTCTTTCGCTGTTGCCTGAACTTGTGCGAAATCCTTTAACACAAGTCCACACAACAACCGCGTAAAAATACATTTTTTTTCTGATTTCACGAAATGCATCGCAGAACTTTTTTCATTGTATCGAAAAAAATTGCATCTTTGCAGCTTGATTTCTCATGGACCGTAAGCTGTGTCATAAATGCACTAAAGTTACTTCTAAAGTCTGATAAACAATAAACAATAAACAGTAAACAGTAAACGGTAAACAGTAAACATTAAACTAAAGTTATTCATAAAATCAAAAAAGTATGGAAGAAAATCTTGTCAAGTATGTATGGATCGTGTTTTGCGCATCCATCGTCGCGCTGGGTTTCGCGTTCTTCTTCTATCGCAGAATGCTGAAGGAAGACGAGGGCACTCCCACCATGCGTGAAATCGCCTCGCACGTCCGCAAGGGTGCCATGGCTTACCTGAAACAGCAGTACAAGGTGGTGACCATCGTGTTCGTCATCCTTGCTGTGCTGTTCTTAATCATGTCCATATTCCACCTGCAGAACGGTGTGGTGTGGTTCGCCTTCCTGACCGGCGGTTTCTTCTCCGGTTTGGCCGGCTTCCTGGGCATGAAGACCGCCACATACGCTTCCGCGCGTACCGCCAATGGTGCCCGTCAGAGCCTTAACAAAGGTCTGCAGGTGGCATTCCGCAGCGGTGCCGTCATGGGTTTGACCGTCGTCGGTCTCGCCTTGTTGGATGTCTCCGCATGGTTCTTGGTCTTGAATGGTACCGGACTGTTGGAGCTGGTGGGCGAGCATGCCACGCTGACCACCATCACCACCACGATGTTGACCTTCGGTATGGGTGCTTCCACGCAGGCGTTGTTCGCACGTGTCGGCGGCGGTATCTACACCAAAGCCGCAGACGTGGGCGCTGACTTGGTCGGTAAGACGGAATACAACATTCCTGAAGACGATCCGCGCAACCCCGCCACCATCGCCGACAATGTGGGCGACAACGTGGGCGACGTGGCCGGTATGGGTGCTGACCTGTACGAGTCGTACGCTGGTTCCATTCTCTCCACGATGGCTCTCGGTGCTGCCGCTTTCGCCACCATCGGTGCCGAAATGCAGATGAAGTCCATCCTCGCTCCTATGATGATCGCCGCCGTCGGTGTGATTCTCTCCGTCATCGGTATTTTCATGGTTCGCACGAAAGAAGATGCTTCTATGACGCAGTTGCTCAAGGCTTTGAGCCGTGGTACCAACACCGCAGCTGTCTTGATTGCTGTGGCCACGTTCTGCATCATGTATGTGCTCTTCAAAGATTCCACCGACATCGTGTGGTGGCAGGTCTCCCTCTCCGTCGTTGTGGGTCTGCTCGCTGGCGTGATTATCGGTAAATCAACGGAATACTACACTTCCCAGTCCTTCAAACCGACGCAGAAGGTCGCTGAGGCATCCCAGACGGGTCCCGCCACGGTGATTATCTCCGGTATCGGCTTGGGTATGATTTCCACGGTCATCCCGGTGCTCACCATCGGCGTGGCCATCATCCTTGCCTTCCTGTGCGCCAACGGCTTCCAGATTGAGTTCAACGCTGTGAACCTCTCCAAGGGCCTTTACGGTATCGGCATCGCGGCTGTGGGTATGCTCTCCACGCTGGGTATCACCTTGGCTACCGACGCTTACGGTCCTATCGCCGACAATGCCGGTGGTAACGCCGAGATGAGCGGTTTGGAACCTGAGGTTCGTAAACGCACCGACGCTCTCGACGCGCTGGGTAACACCACCGCTGCCACGGGTAAGGGCTTCGCCATCGGCTCTGCCGCTCTGACCGCCCTCGCACTGCTCGCTTCCTACGTGGAAGAGATCAAGATGGCTCTCGAGCGTATCGGTACAAAAGTTTTGGTGCTTGACCCGAATCCTGATAGCTATCGTGAGGTGCTGACATCAGACGCTTCCCTGATTGACTTCATGGAATATTACAATGTCTCTTTGATGAACCCGAAAGTACTCGTGGGTGTCTTCATCGGCTCCATGATGGCCTTCCTGTTCTGCGGTCTCACGATGAATGCCGTGGGTCGTGCCGCTCAGAAGATGGTGGAGGAAGTCCGCCGTCAGTTCCGCGAAATCAAGGGCATCCTCACCGGTGAGGGTACTCCGGATTACGCACGTTGCGTGGCCATCTCCACCAAGGGCGCTCAACGCGAAATGCTGCTCCCGTCCATCCTCGCTATCCTGGCCCCCATCGTCACGGGTCTGATCCTTGGCGTGGCTGGTGTGCTTGGTCTGTTGGTTGGCGGTCTCGGCGCCGGTTTCGTGCTGGCTATCTTCATGGCCAACGCCGGTGGTGCTTGGGACAATGCCAAGAAGTATGTCGAGGAAGGCAACTTCGGCGGCAAGGGTTCTGACAACCACAAAGCAACGGTCGTCGGCGACACCGTGGGCGATCCCTTCAAGGACACCTCCGGCCCGTCCCTGAACATCCTCATCAAACTGATGAGCATGGTCAGCATCGTGATGGCCGGCCTGACGGTTGCCATCCACCTGCTGTAATCCATCCGTAGAGACGTGCCATGGCGCGTCTCTACGACAAACGACGCACAACCGTGCGTCTCTGCAATCGCAATAAAGACGGGACATCTTCGGGTGCCCCGTCTTTGCTATGGAGCCAACTGCGTCTCGCAGTTGGAGGACTGTCTCATTAAACTATGTTCGTAATCGGATGCCTGTATGTGGTCGCGCGCGTGCCAGAGGCACGCTATCCTAATAACCCCACACAAGGCGACAGCCGCAGTGTGGGGTAGGGGGACGGTGCGGGACTGCGTGCCGGAGACACGCCACTAAGACAGCTTCAGTCGCCTCACGACAACACCTCGTCAGCAGAAATCCCCATCCTACTGAACGCGAACAGCTTCTTCCCCAAGTCTTTGAGGGAGGCGCCGAGATGATAGACGGTGTCGTCGATGACGAGGAAACGGTCGTGGTAGCGGTCGCACTCCCGAACACTGACGGGCGGGTATTGCCGGTTGTGTCGTTCGAGATCGAGGGTAAGCGTTTCCGTGACGTGTCTCGTGACAATCTCCGCCGATACGCCCTCTTTCCGCTTCGCCAGCGTCAGCAGCACCGAGTCGTCGATGTAGTTGTCGATGAGGACGATGCGTTTGCGTGCCGCCCGGATCAAATCCGCTGCGAAAGCGTATGCGTCGAAGATCTGCCCGTCGTAGAAGACACCCTCGACCGGCGGCAGGGCGGTGCGCACGAAAAAGTCAATCTGTTCCTCGGTTTTGTTGACCCGCTGCTCCAACCGCTCGATTCGTTGGTTGATGGCGTGCCCTCGAAGGAGATACTCTTTGAGGACGGAGTTCGCCCATCGTCTGAAATCGATGCCGCGTTTTGATTTGACGCGGTATCCGACCGACAAGATTACATCGAGGTTATAGTAATCCACTTGATAAGTCTTACCATCGCTGGCAGTTGTCGCAAATTTTGCGACAACTGGATAATCACTTAATTCTTCTTTTAGGGCATTGTTGACATGTTTGCCTATTGTTTTTACGTCTCTGTCGAACAGCACCGCCATTTGCTGTCGGTTGAGCCATACCGTTTCCTCCTCCATCCGCACCTCCAACCGGATGCTGCTGTCGGGCTGGTAGAGGATGATTTCGCCGTTTTGTGCTAAAAGTTCATTTTCTTTCATAATGGTTGTTTTTTCGTTTTGCGGTTGCAGGACTTTTGCTTGCAAAGATACAACAAAAACCTTTGTTTGTCAAGACTTTTGTGAGATTTCAGTTGTTCTTGGAAATTAGAAGATTGTGCTTTTTATTTAACAATTCGATAGACTAATTGTTAAATTTTTGGGCGCGTTTTTCGCAGGATTATTATCTCCTGTTGCGACGCTGGAAGCGCTGTCCGCTGATGCGACGCTGGAAGCGTCGTCTCCTATTCTGGCAACACCTCGTCCGCTGAAATCCCCATCCTACTGAACTCGAACAGCTTCTTCCCCAAGTCTTTGAGGGAGGCACCGAGGTGATAGACGGTGTCGTCGATGACGAGGAAACGGTCGTGGTAGCGGTCGCACTCCCGAACACTGACGGGCGGGTATTGCCGGTTGTGTCGTTCGAGATCGAGGGTAAGCGTTTCCGTGACGTGTCTCGTGACAATCTCCGCCGATACGCCCTCTTTCCGCTTCGCCAGCGTCAGCAGCACCGAGTCGTCGATGTAGTTGTCGATGAGGACGATGCGTTTGCGTGCCGCCCGGATCAAATCCGCTGCGAAAGCGTATGCGTCGAAGATCTGCCCGTCGTAGAAGACACCCTCGACCGGCGGCAGGGCGGTGCGCACGAAAAAGTCTACTTTGTTTTGAAGAGTGTGAATCTGCTCTGAGTGCTCTTGAAGCTGTCTGTCGATCCGTTGTTCCACTTGTCGGAGACGTTGGTTGATGGTGTACACTCGTAAAAGATGCTCTTTTAGTGTTTTTGTGGTCCAACGCCTAAAGATAGTGGCATTCTTGCTGTTGACGCGATACCCGACAGATAATATTGCGTCAAGATTATAATACGTTGTGTGATAGAGCCTCGTTCCTTTTTGTCCCACATGTTCCAAAATGGAACATGTGGTTTCTCTCTCGATTTCACCGCTTTTGTAAACGTTGTTCAGATGCTTAGTGATAGCTGATCTCTGAGTTCCGAACAGCACCGCCATTTGCGCCTGCGTGAGCCATACCGTGTCCTCCTCCATCCGCACCTCCAATCGGATGCTGCTGTCGGGCTGGTAGAGGATGATTTCGCCGTTTTGTGCAAAAAGTTCATTTTCTTTCATAATAGTTGTTTTTTCGTTTTGCGGTTGCAGGACTTTTGCTTGCAAAGATACAACAAAAACCTTTGTTTGTCAAGACTTTTGTGAGATTTCAGTTGCTCTTGGAAATCAGAAGATTGTGCTTTCCATTTAACAATTCGATAGACAAATTGTTAAATTTCGGGGCGTGTTTTTCGCCAGATTCTCGTCTTCTGTCGCTGTTCTCGTGTGGCTGTGTAGGAGCCGGCTGCTTCTCGCAGTTGATCGTGTCCTGACAGCTTCTGCACTTGCGGGTTGCGATTCCGCCAACTCCTGTCATCGCTGGCGGAATGATCTGCTTGCCGTTCACGACTTTGAAAACTAAACCGCCAATGCGGCCGGTCCACTGACTGAGACCATTGAAATCGGTTTTTCCCATAATGCTAAAAATTTTAAGGTTAATTGATTGGTGATTGGTGACTTGTGACTTGAATCCTGAATCCTGAATCTTGAATCCTGAAAGTTAACCCGTCAACCCGGTTCAGTCGTAAGGCACAAAGGTGACAACCAAAATCAGCGAATCACAATTTAAAATGTGAGACGCATCCGAAAAAGAAGTATCTTTGCACCCTGTTTGTCACCGTTCCCTTATAAAGAACCACCCATTATGAACAACCTCGCCATAGGCATCGACATCGGCGGCACCAATACAGACATCGGGCTCGTGAACCCCGACGGCAAAGTGCTGCAGCACAAGATTTTGAAGACCTGGGACTACGTTGACCACCGCCCGTATATCCTGGACATTGCGGAGGCCATCACCGCCCTGCTGCGGGAGAACGGCCTCACGGAAGTCGGCGGCGTCGGCATCGGCGCCCCCAACGCCCACTTCGACACGGGCTGCATCGGCGCGGAAACCGCCAACCTGCGGATGAAGGAGGAAATCCCGATCTGCCGCATGCTCCAGGACATCCTCGGACTGCCGGTCACGCTCTCCAACGACGCGGACGCCGCCGCAATCGGCGAGCACATCTACGGCGGCGCGAAGCTGATGCAGCATTTCGTGACCATCACCCTCGGCACCGGCGTGGGCAGCGGCATCTTCGTCGACGGCCGCCTCATCCACGGGCACGGCTGCATGGCCGGCGAACTCGGTCACGCCATCGTTAACCCGCTCAGCGACCGGCTCTGCAGCTGCGGACGGAAAGGCTGCTTAGAGATGTACGCCTCGGCCCGCGGCATCTGCCAGACCTACAAGGAACTGGCTGCCAAAGGCGACCTGCCCGACAACTTCCGCGGTGACGAGCTCACCTGCAAGGACGTGGGCGAGATGGCCGTGGCGGGCGACCCGCTGGCCCTTAAAACGTACGACACAACGGCTTATTGGCTCGCCATCGGCATGGCCAACGCCGCCTCGTTCTGCTCCCCCGAGGCCTTCTTCCTCATGGGCGGCCCCACCCGCGCCGGCGAGGCCCTGCTCGCACCCCTTCGCCGCTACTTCGCCGAAAACCTGCTCTATATCTACAAAGACCGTATCTCCATCCAACTCTCTGAACTGCAATCCAACGACGCGGCCGTGTTGGGCGCCGCCGCACTGATACATCTGAAATAGGAGCCGACGTTTCCAAACGTCGTTATAGGAGTCGGCGTTTAAACGTCATTGAGGGGAAAAACATTTCTCGTGAATATTTGCAAATTGTGTATTTTTGCAGCAAAATTTGATTGGAACTTTGTATGTTTGAAATTTATGAAAACTGTTGAAACTATACGAGAATCTATTGCAAATGGTGTCAGACGCATTTTGGCAAGGATAGCTCCGATTCAAGGTAAAGCCATACTTTTTGGCTCGCGAGCCCGAGGTGATGCACGCTCTGACAGCGATTGGGATGTGCTCATCCTTCTTGACAAAGACCGTATCACACCTGCAGATATGGATTATGTGAGTTATCCGATACGCGAGTTAGGCTGGGAGATAGATGCAATGGTCAATCCTGTCATGTACACGATGAAGGACTGGGAGAGCAAGAGCTTCACGCCATTTTATAAGAATGTAATGAAGGAAGGAGTATTACTATGAGTCTGTCACAGGAAGAACGTCGTGCGGTAGTAGAGTTTCGCTTAGAGAAATCCATCCGTGCATACGAACAAGCAAAAGGCGTGTTAGGTTTGCAATACTGGGAAACCATAGCCAATCGTCTCTATTATGCCGCGTATAATGCCGTTTCGGCACTTTTGATTGCCAATGGAGACACTGCACAGACGCACAGCGATGTTATCCATCTGTTCGGTTTACATTTTGTGAAGACAGGAATTATCTCTTCTGATATGGGAAGGCTTTACCACAACTTGTTTACGATGCGACAGACGGGTGACTATGACGATACATACGGGCTGACAGAGCAGGATGTTCTGCCGTATGTTGAACCGACAGGGCAACTCATCGAACTGGTTTCAACACTTGCAAAACAATTGATTGATAGGTAACAAAATAGGATTCTTATCTTACAAAACACGCTTCATATTTTATTCGGTCTGGAGAACTGCTAACTACTAACTACAAACTACTAACTAATCACAACTTACTTGTTCACCATTCACTAAAAAATCGTACTTTTACACCCTTTAACCCATCCAGAATGCGTACCAAATTCAATATCCCCCATACCTTCACCATCGTCTTCTCCATCATCGCCGTGTGCGCCGTCCTGACCTGGATTGTGCCGGGCGGACAGTTTGACCGTCAGACCGTTACGGTTGATGGGCACGAACGCAACGTGGTGGTCGCCGATTCGTACCACCGCGTCGATCCCGCGCCGCAGACGTGGCAGGTCTTCACCGCCTTCTTCAAAGGGTTCGAGCGGACCTCCAACATCATCGTCTTCATCCTGATGATCGGCGGGGCTTTCTGGGTGATGAACGAGACCGACGCCATCAACCGCGGCATTTGGCTTTTCCTCGAAAAGACCCAGCGGATGCAGCAGCACACCTTTTTCCGAAAGGTAGGGGTCAATAACCTGCTTATTATCGCCATCATGCTGATGTTCAGTCTTTTCGGGTCGGTGTTCGGGATGAGCGAGGAGACCATCGCCTTCATTGTGGTCTTCGTGCCTTTGGCCGTCTCTATGGGCTACGACTCCATCACGGGCGTGCTGATGTGCTACGTGGCCGCGCACGTGGGCTTCGCGGGCGCGATGCTCAACCCCTTTACCATCGGCATCGCGCAGGGACTGTCCGGACTGCCCACTTTTTCGGGTCTTGGCTACCGGCTATTGTGCTGGATCATCCTGACAGTCATCGCCATCGTTTTTACACTGATCTACGCCAATTACATCAAGAAAAATCCCGAGAAGTCGCTGACTTACAGCATTGACAGCTACTGGCGTGAGAAGACCGCCGGTACGGAAGACAAACACGAGCTGGTGAAGTCGGGTAGGGCAGCGTGGATGGTCTATGGCTGTATTTCTGCGGTTTTGCTCTATTGCGCCGTCACGATGCCCTATACGGACATCACGGTCGGGTTGGGCAGCCGTCGGGTGATGCTGTTCCCGATTTGGGCCGCGCTGTTCGTCCTCATCGGCTTCTTCGCCACCCGCAAGTCCGTCCACCACCTGATCCTCACCATCCTGCTGTTCACGATTCTGATTTTAGTGACAGGCGTGCTGGGTTACGGCTGGTACGTGATGGAGATTGCGGGTCTCTTCTTCGCGATGGGCATCTTGGCGGGTTGCGCCTTCGGGATGCGCTTCGACAAGATCTTCCGCAGCTTCTTGGAGGGTTGTAAGGACATCCTCGTGGCCGCGCTGGTCGTCGGTTTGGCCGGCGGCATCATCATCATTCTGGAAGACGGCCGCATCATCGACACGATTCTCTACGCCGTGGCAGAGGGCATGCAGGGGGCGGGCCGTATCGGCAGCACCGCCACCATGTACGTGATGCAGAACCTGCTGAACCTGATCATCCCGTCGGGCTCCGCCAAGGCCGCGCTCACCATCCCGATGATGGCCGAATGGTCCGACCTGATGGAGATTCCGCGGCAGCTCACCGTCCTGGCCTTCCAGTTCGGCGACGGCTTCACCAACATGATCACCCCCACGTCCGGCGTGCTCATCGGCGTGCTCGGCGTCGCCCGCATCCCCTATTCGACGTGGGCAAAGTTCATTTGGAAGTTCCTGCTGGCGCTCATCGTGCTGGGATTCCTCCTGCTGCTCCCGCCGCTGTTTATGCCGTTCGCGGGATTCTGAGCAATTAAGAATTAAGAATGATGAATGATGAATGATGAATGATGAATGATGAATGATGAATGATGAATGATGAATGATGAATGATGAATGATGAATGATGAATGATGAATGATGAATGATGAATGATGAATGATGAATGATGAATGATGAATGGGAGAATGGTATCCACAATTTAAAACATATTCAAAAAGGGCTGTAAGCCCGACGTGTGTCAGCCCAGGGTGAGCGCAGCGAGCCCTGGGAATAATGAATGAATGAATATGAATGAATATGAATGAATGAATATGAATATGAATGAATAATGAATGAATGAATAATGGATGAATGAATAATGAATGAATGAATGAATAATGAATGGATATGAATAATGAATGGATATGAATGAATATGAAACGATTGTGTTTGATAGTGGCAATGTGCGTGTTAGCGGCAAGAATGTTAGCGCAGGAGGATGTCGTTGTCAGGGACACATTGAATCATTGGTTGACGTATGGCATTCCGGGACAAACGGTCTTGGATTCATTGGGTAAGCCGGATATCAAGGGGGAATTTGAATATTGGGAATCCGACGGCAACTATCACCAGAATTGGGATTATTTCTCGTTGGGACTGACATTATGGATGCTGTCGGACACCATAGGCTCCCCATCCAGCGTCGAATATATCAAAATCACGGATGATGATTCATCGATTACTACAACATTTGTCACGACTAAAGGCATTCGCATCGGCACGCCAAAAAAGCAAGTGTTGGATTTGTACGACGCACACATTGACAAGACGTACGAAGTATTACACAAAGATCCGAATCTTCTTCTGATTGGAAACTTGTACGAAGGAACGATTTTCCATTTCACTGACGAAAAAGTCACCATCATCGAAATGGGCTACCTCTCCGAATAACTCCTAACCCCTAACAGTAAACCGTAAACCGTAACCCGTAAACACTAACCCGTAAACACTAACCCGTAAACACTAACCCGTAAACACTAACCCGTAAACACTAACCCGTAAACAGTAACCCGTAAACAGTAACCCGTAAACAGTAAACCGTAAACAGTAAACCGTAAACAGTAAACCGTAAACAGTAAACCGTAAACAGTAAACCAATGTACGACGACCTTCTCAGCATCGAACCCACTGGCCTCAGTTTGGAGGCGGGACGGCTGTTAGTCTCCACGCCCTACTTCAACGACCCGTTCTTCAACCATTCGGTGGTGCTGCTGACGGACTACGAGGAGGAGCACACGGCGGGGCTGATTATCAACAGGCAGCTGTCGCACAGCGTCTATAGCCTGCTGAACGAGATCCGCGTGGACGACCCCATCTACTTCGGCGGGCCGGTCCTGCCGGAAGCCGTCTTCCTGCTCCACAGTTTCGACTCCTGTCCCGAGGCCACGCGGCTGCTCCCCGGCGTCTATGTGGGCTACAATCACGTGCTCATCGCCGTTCTGGAAACGCGCGCCATCCCCAACCTCAAGAGCAAGTTCCTGTTGGGCTATGCCGGCTGGTCGCCCGGACAGCTGGAAGACGAGCTGGAGCGTAACATGTGGGTCATTGCCCCCGCCACCCAGTCGCTCGTTTTCGACACCCCCGCCGACGAAATCTGGACCCGCACGGTCCGCCGCCTCGGCCCCCGTTACGAACACTGGCTCCGCTTCCCGAAGAACATTGCGTATAATTGATTTGTGCCGTATGACTTTGAATGTAAAAAAGTACTTCCTTAAACAGCCTCGGAGAGGCAAAACGCGCGAAGCGCAAGTAACCCCACACAAGGCGTAGCCGCGGTGTGGGGCCCACCAGAGGGCGCAGCCGCAGTTCGTACTCTAATATCCTGATAAAATGCAAGAACGTGAAACCTTTAACAACCACAACGTATATTCCCTCTCGGAGGTGGCGATGAGCGTGCACCGCGTGATTGAGCGCACATACACGCGTCCCTACTACATCAAGGCGGAGATCCTGAAGCTCAACTACTATCCGTACAGCGGTCATTGCTATCCGGAGCTGGTCGAGCGTGAGGGGAACACCATCAAGACGGAAATGCGGGCGATTATCTGGTCAGCCAACTTCAAGGACATCAACCGGCGGTTCGAGCAGATTACGGGCGAGCCGCTGAAGGAAAACATCCGTATCCTTTGCCTTGCCACCGTGCAGTTCAGTCCGAAGCACGGTCTCGCGTTGCACATTGAGAATATCGAGCCGAGCTACACGCTGGGCGAGATGGTGCGCAACCGTCAGGAGGTTATTGAGCGGCTCAAGAAGGAGCGGGTTTTCGACCTCAACCGCCAGCTGCCGATGCCCTCGCTGCCCAAACGCGTGGCGGTCATCTCCGTGGAGACCAGCAAGGGTTACAGCGACTTCATGCAGACGCTGCATCGCAACGAACATGGTTATCGTTTTCATACAGAGCTGTTCCCGTCCATCCTGCAAGGCGACAAGGCCATTACGGGCATTATGGGCCAGCTGCAGAAAATCGAAGTGCGGCGCGACGAGTTCGATGTGGTGGTCATAGTGCGTGGCGGTGGCGGCGACGTGGGCATGAGCTGTTACGACGATTACGGGCTGACACAGCGCGTGGCGACTTTCCCGCTGCCCGTGCTCACCGGTATCGGGCATTCCACCAATCTCACGGTCACTGACATGGTGGCGCACGCCAACTTCATCACTCCCACGGATGTCGCGTTCTCCCTATTGGAGGCTTTCCGTCGGTTCGACGAGGAATTAGGTGAGACGATGGGGCGCATCGTGCAGAGCGCGAAGCTGCGGCTCGCGGAGGTGCGACAGGCGCTCACGCACACGCAGACCGTGCTCCAGTACGAGCTTCCGAAAATCATTGACAGTCATCGAAACCGTTTGGGTGATATTGCCAAGATGTTGGTTTTCAAATCGAAAGAGCTGACCATGAATCAGATGTTCCGGCTGAAATCGCTTTCACAGGACATGGCGCGGGGCGTACAGCTGCATATAGACCGCGAACGGCAGAAGGTCGGGCGTTTCGCGGAGATGTTGCCGAAAGACTGTCGTGTGCTGATGCAACGGCGCATGCGCGAGTGTGATGACCTTGACGGCAAGTTGCGGCTGCTGAGTCCCGACAATGTGCTGCGGCGTGGCTACAGCATTACGCTCAAAGACGGGAAAGCGGTAACGAATGCCGCAGACTTACGTCCGGGAGATAAAATTGTCACTAAATTGCATGAAGGCGAGGCTGTTTCGGTGGTTGAGGGTTGACCCCAAGCCCGTTACGATACCAAGTCCTTGACGGTGTTGCCGACGTTGATAAGGTGGTCGGCGACACGCTCGGCGTTCTGCGCCAAGGAGAGATATTCAGCGCCAACGGCAGGACTGCAGGTCCCGTCGTTCAGGCGACGGATATGGTTGCGCTCCATCTCTTCGGTCAAGTCGTCAATGTGGTCCTCGATAGTATTTGCGCGCTCCAAGGCTTCCAAATCCTTGTTGTGGTACGCAATCATCACTTCACCGTACAGTTCGCTCACTAACTTCTCCATTTGTAGGATTTCTTTGATGGCCTCCGGGGAGAAAGCGGCATCCTGCTCCTTGAGGGAGTCAGCGTATTCCACGATGTTCTCGGCGTAGTCGCCGACGCGCTCCAGGTCGCTGACGGTGCGGATGGTGCCGTTCAAGTATCGCTGGTCGTAACTGTTGAGGTTGTTCTCCGACAAGAGGACGGAGTATCGCAAAAGCTCTTTGTTCAGGAAGTTAAGCTGGTCTTCAGTATCCCGGAACGCCTCGATGTCGTCGTAATCCATCGTAGTGATGGTTTTGATGGAGCGGTGGAAGTTGGTCATGGCCATCTCGGCCATGTTTTCGATTTCGGTCTTGAGTTGGCGGAGTGCCACGGCGGGAGTGCTGAGCATGGAGGGGTCGAGGTATTTGAGGCGCGGCTCGGCGGAGGGGACAACCTCCTTCTCGGGGACGATTCGGCAGACTGTTCTCACCAGAACGTCGGTCAGCGGCAGGGCTACGAACATTGTGCAGACGTTGAAGAACGTATGGAACATGGCGAGTTGCATTTGCGGGGCATTGGGGAACCATCTTTCGAAGAGGGTCCCGAAACTCCATGCGCCGCCGGTGGAGATGCGTAAGATAAGGGCGAAAATCAGGAACATGACAACACCCATTACGTTGAATATCAAATGGATGAAAGCAGTTCGTTTGGCGTTCACCCCGCTGGTCATGCCGGCAATCATGGCCACCACACAGGAACCGATGTTGGACCCCATGGTCAGGTAGATGCCCTGGTCGAGGTTCACCAAGCCTGTGACGACCATGGTGATGGCGATGGAGGTCATCACGGAGGAAGACTGGATGATGGCGGTGAGCAGGGCGCCGATGATGACCAGCAGCAGCGGGTTGCCGATGCTGGCGAGCAGGGTCTTCACCTCGGGCAGTGCGGCGAACTCCTCCATGGCCGACGACATCATGCCCAGACCTACGAACAACATGCCGAATCCGGTGAGGATGCCGCCTGTCTGCTTCCATTTGTCGCTTTTGGCGAACAGCGAGATGAAGGCGCCGATGCCCGAGAAGGCAGCGAAGATGATGGTGGTGGAGATGCTGTTGCGGCCGAACATGCCGAGGGCCACCAGCTGGGCGGTCACGGTGGTGCCGATGTTGGAACCGTAGATGATGGTGGCGGCCTGGGTGAGGCTCATGATGCCCACGTTCACGAAACCGATGACCATCACGGTGACGGCGCCGCTGCTTTGGATGGCGGCTGTGCCCGCAAGGCCGATGCCCACGCCTAACCATTTGTTGTCCCCCGTCTTGGCGAACAGTCTGCGGAGCCCGCGGCTGCCCGCCGCCTCCAAATTGCCGCTCATCGTCTGGCAGGCCACTAAGAACACTCCGATGCCCGCGATGAGAGTCAGGATTGCGATGATGACGCTCGATATATCCATTTGTCAGGTTAAAAAGTTAATAGTCAATGGTCAAAAAAACTCTACCCCAATTTAATAACCGGGCGCAAAGATACACTTTTTTCAATTGGTTCGCGTAACCGAAAAAAATGTAACTTTGCACGTTTGTTTTTTTTAACGTCCGTTATGATGAAATACGACTGTAATCAAGGAATTCTACGCGTTTTATGCATGGCTTTGCTGCTGTGTGTGTGTATGGGTCCCGTGTCGGCGCAGAAAAACAGCGCTCCCCAAAAGACCCCGTTTTTCAAGACGTTGCCGTCGGCCTCGTTCCTCACGATAAATGCCGAGTATCTGGGTGGTTATCGTCCGGACCAGACCTTCAACTCTCACGTGCCGGCCTTCGGCTTCAAGGCGGGTACAATGCGCAATGTGGGATGGTATCTCAGCGCGATGTCGAACTTCAACTTCAAGGGCGCGTTTGTCGTCTGCAATGAATCCGAAGTCAATAATGCCTCCACCGGCAGCTCCTATTTCGACGTGCTGGCGGGTATCACGCTGCGCTACTGGGCACCGCTGTCCTTCCACCTCGGACTCGGATACAGCTACCGCTCCTTCAATAATGAGACGGTTTATGGACAGTGGGCGCACATGGAGTCGCGTATATCGCAAGGACCGGCCGCCGCTGCGGGGTTCATGTTCCATCTCGGAGGCTTTGTGGTCTCGGGCGAGGTGTTCAGCACCTATAACATGCATGGAATCCAAGGAACAAACCGTCAGATGGATAAGGACCGTTTTTCGTTTGGCGCGAAAGCAGGTCTTGGTATATGCATCCCTTACCGTTACCGTACAGAGTTTCAGGATCGTGAACGTCGCGGTGTCCGTGCGCCCGAGCCGATTCTCACGGAAACGCCGGTTGTCACGCCTGTCGTTCCGCAGCAGCAGCCTGACCCGGTCACGGTCGTTCCGCAGCCGGCTGTCGCTGCTAATCCCCAGCCTGCCGCCCCGACCGCAAGGGAAACAGCAACACCCGAGGTCGTTACCATGCCGGTCACTCAGGTGATGCCCGGAAGTGTCACCGTTTGCGGACAGGTTACTGGCAGTGCCGCCGAGGAGGTCGTCGAACGCGGCGTCTGCTGGAGCAACACACCCTATCCGTCCGTCACGGGCGCACATACCTCCGACGGCGAGGGCGACGGCTACTTCACCACGGTAATCACCGGACTGACTCCAGGGACGGTATGTTACATACGCGCATACGCCGGAACGAAGTCGGGAATCCGCTACGGCAATACGGTCTCTGCCACAATTCCGGCGCAACCGCTCAGCCAGCCTGCGGTGCCGCAGGTACAGCCTTTCCAGCAACCGGCTCCCGTCCAGCAACCGTATCCCGTCCAACCGCCAGTGACGTCTCCTGCACCGCCTGTGCAACCTTATCAGCAGCCGTCCCCTGCCCCGCAGCCGTCTCTTGCCCCGCAACCGACCTCTGCTCCGGCACCCGTGACGACACCGGTGCCATCGGTGCAACCGTCGGCTCTCGTGCCACCTGCTGCCCCGCAATCTGCAGTCCCGCAGACTGTTACCCCACAACCAGTCGCTCCTCAGCCCGCTGCCCCTCAGGCTTCTGCCACGCAGCCTGCTGCTCCTCAACCTGCTGCTCCTCAACCTGCTGCTCCTCAACCTGTCGCTCCTCAGCCAGTGGAAGCCTCTGCAACTGTTGCGGCCGCCGTTGTGCCTGCCGCTGTCGCGCCAGCTGCCGTTGTGCCCGACTGCCCTTCCACGGTGAGTGATATCGAAGGGAACCTTTACCATACGGTCCGGATCGGCGGACAGTGCTGGATGCGTGAGAACCTTCGCGCCACCCGTTTTGCCGACGGCGGGATGATGACACTTTCCGACTCCGCCCTTCTCGACAGCCCCTGTTTCTACTATCCTGCTGGCGACAGTGCCAATGCTCCGGTCTATGGCTGTCTCTACAACTGGTCGGCGGCGTCGAACAAGAGCACCGTTTTGGACGCACTCAACGGCACCCTGCAAGGGGCTTGTCCTGACGGATGGCACCTCCCCTCGGATACGGAGTGGTCGCAACTGGTTGGATACTTGGCACTGCAGCCCGTCTGTGTGTGCGGAACGGGACACGACAATATCGCCAAGTCGCTGGCCAGCCAGACAGGATGGAACACGGTGCAGCTCAGCGGTGCGGACTGTGCGGTCGGAAAGGATCTCGAACGCAACAACGTTTCGGGGTTCGCGGCGATGCCGGCGGGTGTCTTTTATCAAAACCCTGCCGACTTTGGCAACAGCGCCGGCTTCTGGACCTCCACGCCCGGCGCAAAAGGGCTTACCGTGCGACTTCTCTTCAGCGAGAGTGCCCAGCTGACCGCATACGGCGACGAGCCCGGCATGAACGGCTATTCGGTGCGTTGCCTGAAGAACTGATTTCTTGACAACTTTATTTTTGCGAAGGAAAATGTCAGAAAATGTATCTTTGCCCGTTTTTGAGAGATAAATCGAAATAATTATAACGTAAAGTATATCAATAAAATAAAAACATCATGATGAAACCCAAGATTGTTATTGGAAACTGGAAAATGAACAAGGACTTCGAAGAAGCAGAAGACCTTATTACCCAAATAGAGGAGCAACTGGCTGATTATCAGTTGCAGACAGAGGTCGTGCTCTGTCCGCCGGCCATCTATGCCGAACTGGTCACGGACCATGCCGACATCGACGAGAACCACTTTTATGCGGGCCTGCAGAACGTGAGCGAGTTCGAAAACGGCGCTTACACCGGCGAGATTTCCGCCGAGATGATGGCCTCCATGAACGTCGACTTCTGCATTGTGGGACACTCCGAACGCCGCAAATACTTCGGCGAGACTGACGAAGTCGTCCTTAAGAAGATGCATCGTCTGCTGACCAACGACATCGTGCCGGTGATGTGCTGCGGCGAGACGTTGGAAGAGCGCAAAAGTGGCAAGCATTTCGAGGTCGTCCAAAAGCAAATCGAGTCCACCATCTGCACGCTCACGGCCGACGAGCTGGAGCGCGTGATGATTGCCTACGAACCCATCTGGGCCATCGGCACCGGCGAGACCGCCACACCTGAGCAGGCGCAGGAGATGCTCGCCTTCATCCGTTCCCTCATCGAGAAGAAATTCGGCACCGAACTCGCCGTCTTCACCTACATCCTTTACGGAGGCAGCTGCAACGCCAAGAACGCCCTCGAACTCTTCTCTCAGCCGGACGTTGACGGCGGCCTCATCGGCGGTGCCTCCCTCAAACCCGACGAGTTCGTCAAGATCATCGAGGCGGCCGAAACCGTGATTAAGGAGAATTAGTTTCAAGTTTCAAGTTTCAGGTTTCAGGTGTTCTTGAAACTTGAAACTTGAAACCTGAAACCTGAAACCTGAAACCTGAAACCTGGCAGAATGAACCGCATCATACTCATACTGTTCCTGTTCCTCATGGGCCTCTCCTGCGCCACTTTCGCGCAGGATGACGATCCGTGCAAGCAGACGATGGACAAGAACAGCGAGAAAGTGTTCAAAAAGGCGCGGGACTATCATAAGTCGGGCAAGAAGGAGGAGGCATACGAACTCTACGAGGAGATATTGGCTGACCACCCCGAATATTTGGAGGTGAACTACTATTACGCCCTTGGCTACTACCTTCCGCTTAAGGATAACCAGTTCATTTCCAGGAAAAAGGACAAGTCGGACGTGACCAAGGCGTTGGCCGCATTCAACCGGATGTTCGAGGTATGTCCCTATTACCGGCCCTATTGCAACCTCTATGCCGCGCAAATCGCCTATTTCAACGAACTTTATCCCGAGGCGGTGAAGTTCGCGGGGGTGATTGTCGACAATCCGGATCTTTTCAGGGATTCCAAGGATACGAGCAAGGTTGATGTGGACAAGATTCGGAAGGCGAAGCTGATTCTCCGCAAGGCCCGTTTCTACGACAATGTCCTAAACCACCCCGTGCCGTTCGACCCGCACCCAGTACCGAACATTTCGACATCTGCGGACGAGTATCTCGGCACGCTTTCGCCCGACGGACATCTGTTCTACTTCACCCGCAGGAAGTACGTGGCCGACAATTCCCCGTTTGGGCAAGGCGGCAAGGTGCAGAAGGAGTTTTTCAGTTGCAGCGTGAAGAAAAACGGGCAGTTCGGGGAAGGAGCCGCGTTGCCGGAACCCTTCAACAAGGCGGACGGGGAGGGGAGCCCCACCATCACCATCACCAACGACCTGCTGATTTTCGTGCAGCGGCATACGGTGAAGCTGCAGGGAGGGAACTATCCCAACTACGACCTTTTCTACTCCGAATACGACGGCTTTGAATGGTCCGCTCCCAAACCCTTGCCCGGCAAAATCAACCGCAACGACACGTGGGAGTCGCAGCCCTCGCTTAGCTCCGACGGCAAAGTGCTCTTTTTCGCCAGCGACCGCCCTGGCGGCTATGGCGGTTCCGACATCTGGTACGCCACCCGCAGGAGCGACGGCTCGTGGAACGACCCCGTTAACATGGGCCCGGCCATCAACACTGAAATGAACGAGCGGTCGCCCTTCCTCCACACCGACAGCAAGACCCTCTACTTCTCCTCCAACGGCCACGACGGCCTCGGCGGACAGGACATCTTCTACTCCAAGATGGACAGCAAGCGGCAGTGGTCGGATCCCGTCAACATTGGTTCGCCCATCAATACCGAAAACGATGAGGTCGATTTCTTCGTGAGTCTGGACGGCAAAACCGGTTACTTCTCCTCCAACAATTATGGCGACCAGGACTGGAATATTTACCAGTTTGAACTGTACGAAGAGGCCCGTCCGCACACGATGGTCATTGTCAAGGGCAAGGTGACGGTTGATGAGGGCGACCTGGAAAACGCGGTGGTCGAGATCCGCGACACGAACGCAAATGTGGTTTCCACTGGCATCGTGAGTGTGAGCACAGGCAGTTACGCTGTGGCCACCGAAGTGAAGAAAGATGACCCGCAACCGTTGATTGTCAATGTTAAAAAAGAAGGATACTCCTTTGATACCCAGATTATTAAGCCAGAAGAAATCACGGAGGAGGTCGTGGAGAAGGATGCCGAGGTGAAGGCTGTGGAGCCCGGCAAGGTATGTGATTTGCGTGACATCTACTACGAGACCAACGACTTCAGTCTCACACAGGAGTCGAAGATGTTGCTCGCGCTCTTCATCGAGTTCCTGAACGAGAACCCCACGGTGAAGGTGGAAATCCAGGGCCATACGGACAATATCGGTCGCGACGAGGACAATCTGTTGCTGTCCGAGAACCGTGCCAAGTCGGTGTATGACTATGTGGTCTCCAAAGGGGTGAATGCCAGTCGTCTACGTTATAAAGGGTATGGTGAGTCGCAGCCCATTGCCGACAACAACACGGCGGCGGGTCGCGCCAAGAACCGCAGAACTGTTTTCCTGATTTATGAGAAATAGGCACATTTACTTTTTGGGCATCGGCGGCATCGGCATGAGTGCGCTGGCGCAATATTTCCTGCAGAACGGCGACCGCGTCTCCGGCTACGACCTGACCCCTTCGGCTGTGACAGAAATGTTACAAGTCAAGGGAGCGGCAATTCATTTCGAGGGGGATGTGACCCAGATTCCCGATGATGTGGATTTTGTGGTTTATACCCCCGCTGTTTCAAAGGATTTTGTTGAGTATCAATATTTTGTTGATAGAAGTGTCCCAATGTACAAGCGTTCGCAAGTGCTGGGGCATATCACGGACGAGCTGCGGACTATCGCGGTGGCGGGCACGCATGGCAAGACCACCACGACCTCGATGGTAACCCATCTGCTCTATCCCGAACAACCATTGGCCGCGTTCATCGGGGGCATTTCCAAGAACCTGAACGACAACTACGTGTGCAGTCCAAGGCCGGAGACTGCCGTGGTGGAGGCCGACGAGTTCGACCGCTCTTTCCTGACACTGCACCCCGAGGTGGCCGTCATCACCTCCATGGATGCCGACCACATGGACATCTACCGCGATGTGGAGGACTTGCGGGACGCATTCCGGCAGTTTGCTTCGCAGACCTCGCGCACAGTGCTTGTGCATGAGGCTGTGGCCCAGTATATTACACAACTGAACAGAAAGACATACGGCACAGGCCTGGATTGCGACTATTATGCTTATCAGATAGATTACCAACCGGAAGTCACCCGTTTTTGTTTGCACACGCCGCATGGGGAGATAAACGATTTGGCATTGTCGGCGCACGGACAATATAATATATGGAATGCCACGGCTGCCATTGCCGCTGCTCTTGAGGCTTTTCCCGAGATGCCGGAGGAATGTATCCGCCAGAAAATCGGCACGTTCGCGGGTGTCAAGCGCCGTTTCGACTACATTGTGCGCCGTCCTGACTTTGTCTACATTGATGATTATGCGCACCATCCCGCCGAGATGCGCTCGTTCATCACGGCGGTGAGGGAGATTTATCCCGACAAAGAGATTTGCGGGGTCTTCCAGCCGCACCTTTACACGCGCACCCGCGACTTCGCGGACGAGTTTGCGGAAGTGCTCGGCCTCCTTGACCGTGTCATCCTGCTGCCCATCTATCCGGCCCGGGAAAAGCCGATAGAGGGTATCACCTCCGAATTTCTTTTGCGGAAAGTACAGGATTCGAACGGTAGGGTGTTGCAGAAATTGGAGCTTGTCCCGTACCTGAAAGCACACCGTCCCGACGTGCTGCTCACCATCGGAGCGGGCGACATCGACCGGCTGGTGCCGGAACTGGGGAAATTGTAGAGTCGACAAACGTAGTTGGTGATAAAGACGGCGGGTGTACAATATTTGCATGAGTTATGGTTATAGACAGTTTTGTTATAGAAGGCATCTTCAACATCCTGCCAAAAATATCTTGTGCTTCGGCACAGATTTTTTAACGTGTTGTAATATTAATACATTTTTTTTTATTTTTGCAGCTCGTATTGTTTAAGTGCTGCGAAATGAAAAATTTGCTAACCCTTTTGCTGTTGCTTTGCTGCGGATTCCTCTCCGCCCAGTGCCCGGATTTCACGAATCTGAACGGCTCGAATGTGACCTGCCAGTACGGCATGTTCGAGAATCCGTTCCAATATACGGGCATCGCCTCCGGACGGCATACGGTGATTACCCAGCAGGGCAGCGACCCCAACACCGGCCACCAGCTGCCGTTCCTCCCGCCGGGCGAGAACCGGGTGGTGAGGCTCGGCAACGAGCAGGTGGGCAAGCAGGCGGAGGCCATCACCTACCAGTTTACCGTGAACCCCGACTACGCCATCCTGCTGCTGAAATTCGCGGTGGTGCTGGAAGACCCCGGCCATCCCGCGCCCGCCCAACCGCGCTTTGTGGTGCGCGTGCTGAATGACGCAGGCCAGCTGGTGGAGACCTGCGCCGAGTATGACGTGACCGCCGCTGGCGACATCCCAGGCTTCCAGACCTACACCTCCGGCTGGTACAACGTGCGGTGGCGGCCGTGGACCAACGTGGGCATCGACCTCTCCGACTATGCCGGGCAGCCAATACGCCTGCAGTTCGTGACCTACGACTGCGACTACTGGGGGCATTTCGGCTATGCCTACTTCACCGCCTCCTGCATGAGCAACAAACTGGCTTTGAGCGGTTGCAACGGCAGCCAGGTGACCCTCGTGGCTCCTACGGGTTTCGAAAGTTACGCTTGGGACAACGGCAGCACCTCTACGACTGCCACCTATACCGTGAACGGCACCACCACGGCCAACTGTCTCATCACCTCCGCCACCGGCTGCCAGTTCACCTTGAGCGGCACTCTTTCCGCCCAAAGCGGACTGCCCACTTCCAGTTCCACGATTTACGACACCATCTGCGAGGGCGACAGTTACAACCAGCATTTTTTTAACCTGCCACCGCAGTGGGAGACGGGCACGCATACCTTTCGCAATACCTTCTTCAACACGGGCAACTGCACGGGCGGCAACGTGACCACCACCCTCTACCTCACCGTGTTGCCGAAATACCACCACATTTACGATGCGGCTTGCCAGGGCACGAACTACAACGCCCACGGCTTCCACTACACCAACCTGCAGACGGGCAGCTACTCGGACACCTTGGTGACGACGTTGCCCACCGGTTGCGACCTGGTGACTATCCTGCATCTGACGGTGAACCCCTCGTTCAATTTGGACAACATTATCACGGGCGAGGCTTCCGTGTGCCGCAACGAGGTCTGCCACTACGCCTTGCAGAACGCCGAAGGCTTGGCCACCTTCCATTGGAATGTGCCCATAGGGGTGAACATTCTCTACGGGCAGGGAACCTCCTCCGTGAATCTCTACTTTACCGACGACGCACCGAACCCCGCCACCATCTCGCTGACGGGGGCCAACGGTTGCGGCAGCGGCACCATCCCCTTGAGCGTGTCCCATTCCCCCACCTACCATATCTTTTTCCAGGACAGCCTTTGCACGGGGAATGATTATCACCGCTATGGCTTTGACCTGGCGCGGCAGGACAGCACAGGCTGGTACACCTTTACCGACCGCTACACCACCGCCCAAGGCTGCGACAGCGTGCGCATTCTGCAGTTGCTGGTGACGGGCACGCCCACGCTGACCACCCTGGCGCAACCTGCGGAAATATGCATGGGGCAGAGCACGACGGTGCACGCCATGGGCGAGAACGCCGGCTTCTCGCAGGGCGGGCAAGCCCCTCCGGTGGCCATTGGCGACATCCTCTGCACCGACAACAGCATAGTGAAGCCCTCCGCCTGGCCGGTGGCGGGCAAAACGGCCAAGGGCGTCGTCTTCTATGTGGATAATACGGGACAGCACGGCTGGGCGGTACACCTGCAGGACCAGGGGACGAGCGTGCAGTGGACCCCTTCCGGCCAATATACGGACATCTCAACCTTGACGAATTACACCAATGCCCGTGATGCGATTACGGATTTGAATGGCTACAGCAACACGCAGAAAATCCGCAACGCAGGCAACGCCACAAAATATCCGGCAGCATACGCAGTGGATTTCGCCAATGGCTGGTACCTGCCCGCCGCCGGACAGCTGCGGTTGCTGTTCGGTGAGATAGTGACCTTGAACGCCTCTTTGCAAGTAGTGGGGGGCACGCCGTTTTCTATGGATTCAGGTTGGTGGTATTGGTCGTCAACAGAGTATGGACAGAGCCACGCGTGGTACGTGGACTACGGTGGGGGCGTGGGCATCAGTGGGCTCGTGGGCTACACCTTTAAGAACAACTACACTAGGGTGCGTAGTGTGCGGGCTTTTTAGTTAACTATTTAACAATTAAACAATTTAAGATAACACCGCCGAAGGCGGTCGATTTTTTTGAAAAAATGGCGTTATATTACAACAATACCCACGGGGTTGCGAAAACGCATGTCGCAGATGCGCATGTTGTTGCGGACGCGCACATTGCGAATGTGCACATTGCGAATGTGCACGTTGCGGATGCGCATGTTGTTACGAACACGCACGTTGTAGAGACGCACGGCCGTGCGTCTCTACGGCCCCGTGCATCCCTACTGCCCGTGGAAATCGAAACGTATTACGGCGATCCGATTCGTCAAACGGTGACGGCCAGAATTGCGGATGCGCACGTTGCGAATGTGTCCGTCGTAAATGCGCATGTTGTTACGGGTGCGTATGTTGCGGGTATGTCCGTCGTAAATGCGCATGTCGTTACGGACACGCATGTTGTTGAGACGCACGGCCGCAGAGACGCACGGCCGTGCGTCTCTACAGACCAGGGAAATCGAAACGTATTGCGGAGAAACGATTCGTCAAACGGGAACAATGCCCCGTGCATCCCTACAAACCGAGGAAATCGAAACGTATCGCGGTGATTCGATCCGTCAAACGGGAACGGCCAGAGGAAAAATGATAATGTAACAATGCAAAAAACATATTATGTCGGAAAGATATAAGAACAAATACAGGATAACATCAAATCGGTTGCAAGGTTGGGATTATGCAGCCAAGGGATGTTATTTCATTACCATTGTCACGTCCAACAGGGAAAATTTGTTTGGGGAAATTGTTGAGGGCAAGATGATTCCAAATGAGATGGGCAAGATGGTGGAGGAGGTGTTTTTCAAGTCATTCGAAATTCGTAAGGAGTTGTATTTAGGATCCTTTGTTTTGATGCCTAACCATCTACATGCCCTTGTCTTTCTGGATGCTGTATCGGACAACGCAGGGGTAGCTGCAGAGACGGACGGCCGTGCGTCTCTGAACCGGAAGCCAAAATCCATATCCTCATTCGTCGCTGGGTTCAAGTCGGCTGCCATAAAACGGATCGACGATTGGATTGACGAAAATCACTTGACCATTCCAAAATTCAACCGTCATAACCCGTTGTGGCAATCCAATTATTACGACCGTATTGTCCGCAACCCCAGCGAATACGATGAAATTGCCCGTTACATCGACCTCAATCCCCATAAATGGGATAACGATCCCGACCATGGGGTTGCGGATGTGAATGTTGCGGATTCGCACGTTGTTACGGACACGCACGTTGTGAGGGTGTGTCAAAAGTCAGTTTTAGCAAAAATCGATGTTTGATTATCAAATAGTTACAAACTGAAAAATGCCATTTCTTGGACTTTTGACACACCCTCACGGCCCCGTGCATCCCTACAAACCAAGGAAATCGAAACGAATTGCGGTGAATCGAAAGGATAATACGTTGATGTGATAAATGATATGAAAATGAGGAAGATATATGTAATAGTGTTTTTATGCTGTGCGCTGGCGGCTTCTGCCCAAAGCTACAAGATAGGCGATGTTTATACCGCGCCGGACGGCAGCCGGGGCATTGTCTATTACCTGCACCCGGACGGCAGCGGCGGCTGGGTGGTCGCTTTGAATGACGCCTCCACGGGTTGCGCGTGGGGCGCGTCTAACGATGTGCCGGGACTTGCCAACCAAAATCCTTCCTACGTCCAGCAACTGCTGAACGACACGGCGGGATATGCCAATACACAGACTTTGCGCAATTATCAGAACAACAGTACTACCTACGCCGCAGGCAAGGTGGATTTCGCTCACGGGTGGGTGCTGCCCTCTTATGCACAGCTTAGTATGCTATACGGGCAGCTACCTTTTATCGTTAATGCAATTATTAATGCAGGTGGTACAGATTTGGCAACAAGTCCCTATTATTGGTGTAGTACTGAAAATTCAGCGTCTGATGCTTGGGAAATGTCTTTTAGTAATGACTCTTGTGGCCATATGCCTAAAACCACCTCTTGCCGTGTCCGTGCCGTGCGCAGTTTCAGCAACACAGCGGTGGTATATGACACGTCGCTGACCTACCAATGGAATACCGGTAGCACGCAGCCCTATATCAACGTTTCGCCGTCGCAGACCACCACCTACACGGTGACGGGCACCACGGACTATGGCTGCAGCACCACGGCGGAGCAAACCATTATTGTGGGCACAGGGTCATCCCAGACGATTTACGACACCGTGTGCCAAGGGGCGGGGTATGAGGCCAACCGGTTCACGCTTACGGCGGCGCAGACCTCCACGCCGGGCACGCTTGTTCGCAGCCGTACGCTCACCACGGCCGGGTGCAGCTCCACGCTCACGTTGCGATTGCGGGTGAACGAGCCGGTGGTCACCACCTTCTCGGTCACCGCCTGCGGCAGCTACACATGGAACGGCGTCACCTATTACGAGAGCGGCGAATATACGCAAACCTTTACCGCTGCCAACGGCTGCGACAGTGTGGTTACCATGACGTTGACCATCAATCCTTCCACGGCCGAGACACTGTACGCCTCAGTGTTGGAAAGCAACTTCCCCTATATGCTCAACGGCAGTGCATACAGCTCTGCCGGAACATATACCCAAACACTTACGAATGCCCGGGGGTGCGATAGTGTTTTAACACTGGTGCTCACGAGTATCCCCCTTGAAAAACTTCCCGACAACATCGATTCCGCCGACTGCACCTTCCTCCCCGAAGGGACGGAGTGGGGAATAGGGGAACCGATCGTTTCGGCGATGATTGCCTCAATGAGTGCATCAGTCCCTTTGGTGGGTGATATTGATGATGACGGCCGGCAGGAAATTGTGATGCATACAAACTCTAAAGTGCTTGTCTTCAATTCGGATGCTACATTTAAGAATCAGTTTGATGTGCCGTACACACAACAAGAAGGACAATTGGGCTTGGCAAAAGTGCAGTATGGACAGGGCGGGTACAAAACGATTCTGGTCACCTATTCTACCTCTAACAAATATTTCTACGCTTACGATGCTAATGGCACTCTCCTGTGGCAGTCGGATCACCCGTTTACCAGTTATAACGCAGAACAGACCCAAATGCCAGCTATATCATTCGCGGATTTTAACCATGATGGGTGGACGGAAATGTACGCCGGCGCGGAAATCTACGATGCGGCAACAGGCGTCCTGCTTTGTAAGGCAAATGGGAACAAAGGACATGCCGGTCGGACATGGGCGACCAACTACAGCACCTATCAAACCTCTGCGGCGGATTTGTACGGCGACTTTGATCTGGAACTGGCCATTGGAAACACTGTATATGCCGTGGATATTCAGAGCCGCACGGATGCCTCTTTAAACGACATGCCCTCTGTTCGCACTTTGGACGCAGCTGAAATGACGCTGGAGAACGGTACAGCCATCCCGTTTTCTGATGGAAATACGTTTCTCGTTGACGTTAATTTGGACGGACAATTGGATGTTCTGGTGATGAATGTGGATCAGTCGAATCGTGTTGTCTATCTTTATGTTTGGGATGTCGCATCACAGTCGATTATTTGTTCTAAACGTATAGACAATGCCAGAAAGTTTGGAATGCCGCAAATCGGAGACCTCAACAATGATGGTTTCCCCGAAATATGTTTCATAGTTGGCACGTATGACAATCATCAACCGGGCAATAACGAAACCATATACGCACTAAAGTATGATTCTCAAACTCAAGCAGAAGAAATGGACGTGCTTTGGACAACTTCCCATTCTGATTTTTCAGGTGCTACGAGCCTGACATTGTTTGATTTTAATCAAGACGGGTATTCTGAACTTGTGTACAGGGATGAGAATCATTTGAGAATTATCAATGGCAGTATGCATGATCATCAAACGGGCATGGCTGTGACATCTCCGTATGATTTGGCTGTGTATGCTTGTGGAAGTGGTACTGCGCTTGAATATCCTATTGTGTGTGATGTTGATTTGGATGGTGCGGCGGAAATAATCATTGGCAGTAGTTGTGTATCTTCATCGCATTATGGTCATCTTTACATTTTCAAATCTTCGGGTGAACCCTGGGCACCCGCCCGCAAGGTGTGGAACCAGTACATGTACAACGTTACCAATGTGAACGAGGACCTGACCATCCCGCAGTACCTCTTCAACAACGCCACGGAGTTCACCGACCCCGAGGGCGTGGTGCGGAGGCCGTTCAACAACTTCCTGCAGCAGGCCACCACCATCGACCAGTACGGGCGGCCGTTCTACGCTGTGCCCGATGTCGCTGTGGGGCCATCTGCGTCCTCGCAGATGGTAGGCGACAGCCTTGTCCTCACCTTCTCCTATTGCAACAGCGGAGACAACACTCTTAACGCGCCGTACCCGATTACCGTCTTCGCCAACGCCTACGGCGGCGACACGGTCTGCACGGTGACGATAAACGGCAACTTGCCGGTCGACAGCTGCACGCAGGGCGAAATCCGGCTGCCGGTGAGTGTGCTTTGCGGTTTCCCAAGCCTCGACAGCCTTGTGGTCGCGGTGAACGGCAACAACGTCGGCATCGCCCAGAACGGCGGCCTGCAGCCCGAGTGCGACACCACCAACAACACCGTTTCGGTGCCTGTCACGATGCACGCCGACACGGTCCACCTCACTGCCACAGCCTGTGACAGCTACCTTTGGTACGGCGACACGCTCACGCAGTCGGGCGAATACACGCACACGATCACGAACGCGGCAGGCTGCGACAGCGTGGAGGTGTTGCAGCTGACGGTGATTACGTGTTCGCTCCCCGACAATGTTCAGGATGTGGACTGCGTATTCCCGCCCGACTCCAACGCCTTTGAAATGGAGGAACTGTTCAAGTACCCGAATGTCAACAGCATGTCCACCCCCATGGTGGCTGACATGGACGGGGACGGCTTGCCTGAAATAATCGCCTGTACCTATACCTATAGAGCTCCTTGGTATTCCACGGGTTTCCATGTGGTGGATGGACAAACGGGTGCGCTGAAATATGATATTTCCACAGTTCAGTACAGAAATGCTGGACAAATGATAACCATCGCTGATGTGGACCATGATGGTAAATCCGAATTGTTCTTGTTAGGGAGTGACATGAAACTGTATTGCTACAATTACAACGGAGGAATTCGCTGGACCAGTGCGAACACCGTGGACAATAATTACTTGCTGTCAGCGGCAGATGTCAACAACGACGGGGAGGCGGAGATTGTTTGCGGAAAATACATTTACAATGCGCAAACAGGGGCACTGCTGTTAGAGGGCACTTTGTTGGAGACAGGTATGGGCTTCGGTGCCCCTCATAGCGTTGATTCTTACCATCCCGCCTATTACATGTATGCCTTGGGAGATGTGGATAGCGACGGTTCTTCTGAACTTTGTGCTGGGAATGCTGTGTATAAGATGCAGATAACCAATTCGTCAGGGACAACAGGAAACAGTTGGTCGATTTTACGTCAGGCGTCACTCCCGGACAGTATAGTAAACAAAGATGGTGAAACCTTCATTGTGGACTTTGACAATGATGGCGATTTTGATATCTGTGTAATCGGTATTACCCATTCGTTGAATAATTACACGTCTTCTCACACGTTGGATGTATATGTGTGGGATGGCCAAACATCACAGCTGATAGCCCATAGTCCATTGACGGTGAATGGCGAGTGGGGAGCATCTATTCCGTATTCAGGAGACCTTGACGGGGATGGTTTCCCGGAAATCATTTTTGCTGTCACAAATATAGGCATGTTGGCCTATACGTATGACACGACAACATCATCCATGAGTTTGATGCACAATCACGCTCCTTTTGGGGAAACTTCGGGCTTTACAGTGTTTGACTTCAATCAAGATGGAAGGAACGAGATTGTTTATAGGGGAACACACCAATTGTATATCGTAGATGGAATAACGTTGGATAATCTCAGTGAACCTATCACAGCCTATTCGGGTACAGTGACGGAATATCCTGTGGTGGCGGATGTCAATGCGGATGGTCATGCGGAGATTGTTGTAACAAGAGCATACGGCGATTGGTTCACAGGCAGCAATGCAAACGGCTGGGTATCGGTGTATGGTAGCCAGATACCCGGAGCGTGGAGTTCGGCCAGAAAGGTTTGGAACCAGTGGGCTTATAATTCGGTCAACATCAATGAAGACATGACAGTGCCCCAACTCCACTTTGATGTTTCCACAACATTCCCCAATGGGAAAAAGCCTTTCAACAGTTTCTTGCGCCAGATGCCGTATATTGATTCTCAAGGCGATTTGTTCAATGCCGCTGCAGACATTTTGGTCTCGGCAGCGAATATTGCTGTGCAAAACGGTACGGTGACATTATCGTTGTCGTGTTGTAATGTCGGGGACAATGTGTTGGTTGCACCCTATCCTGTCACCGTCTTCGCCAACACTTACGGCGGCGACACGGTCTGCACGGTGACGATGAACGGCAACCTGCCGGCCGATAGCTGCGCGCAAGGCGAGATCCGGTTGCCGGTGAGTGTGCTGTGCGGTTTCCCAAGCCTCGACAGCCTTGTGGTCGCGGTGAACGGCAACAACGTCGGCATCGCCCAGAACGGCGGCCTGCAGCCTGAGTGCGACACCACCAACAACACCGTTTCGGTGCCTGTCACGATGCACGCCGACACGGTCCACCTCACTGCCACGGCCTGCGACAGCTACCTCTGGTACGGCGACACGCTCACGCAGTCGGGCGAATACACGCACACGGTCACGAACGCGACGGGCTGCGACAGCGTGGAGGTGTTGCAGCTGACAGTGACCCCGACTCCCGTCAGGTGGGATACGCTGCGTGTTATGCGCGCGTGGTTGCCATACGACTTCACAGGAGCGGATACCGTTTTGGCGGCGGACATCCCCGACAGCTCTTCCTTCGTCTGGTGGGCACCTGCAATGGATGGTTGCGACACCATGGTGATGCAGACGGTGCTGGTCTATCCGGACATGTCCATCGCGGCCTCGGGTACCGTCAACACAGACTGCGAGGGCCGGAACTGTTTCTACAACGGCCCGACCATCATGATCAACGAGGTGATGCTTGCACCACTGGAACATGATGGATCCATAGCAGGTGGCGGCTCAAACAGAGACGGGGAATGGATAGAGCTTTACAACCCACACAAATGTGATTCGGTGGATATTTCCTGCTATTTCCTGGGCAACCACTCCGAACTCAGCGGACAGCAATACGGTGGCGGTTTCGTGCTCCCGCAAGGGACAATTATCCCCCCGCAAGGTTTTTGTCTGGTCCGCGGAGTCAACGCGCCACCCGTACCCGCCAACCTTTTGGTCCAAAACGGCGGCAATGTGGTCGAAGTGGTAGTAAACGACCGATACTGCTTCGGCGGAGGATCACGATTGTATTTCCCCAACCTCGGCGGCTGGTTCGCCTTCTACGATGCCAACGGAGTACCGCAGGATGCCATTAGTTGGAACAGTATCACCAATTCCTGCGCGTCGTGCTCACCTTGCGTGCCGTCAGTCACCGATTGTGGATTCACAGGTGAACTCGCCTCGTACGACAGTATTTCAACCGAACGGAAAAATCATATCACCGCGTTGAACCCCGCCGACTACAGCGGTCTCTCTTTCCGCCGCATTCCTGACGGCGCAGCCTGGCAGTCCGTGCCTGCGACACCCACCTACGGTTTGTGCAACGCCGACTGCGTGCCTCCTGCGGAGAATACCGGCAACGCCATTGCGGTGGTTGAGGTCACCGGCGGCGTGCCCCCTTACTCCTACCAGTGGGACGATCCGGCCGCGCAGACCACCGACACCGCCTTCAGTCTCAGTGCAGGCACCTACATGGTGACGGTGACGGATGCTTTGGGTAACGTTGATACCGCTGTGGTCGTGGTCACCAATTTTGTTCCTGAAGTGTCGCAGCCCGACGGTTTTTTCTGTCTCTCCGACACCATGAGCATTCTGCAGGGCTTTCCGGCAGGCGGTATCTACAGCGGCGCTAACATGTCCAGTGACACTCTCTTCTTTGAGGTGGGTGTAAGTCTGTATCAGATGACCTACACTATCGCGGACAGCAACGGCTGCACCGCCACCGACACCTTCCAGGTGACGGTCGCTCAGAACCTCTTCGACATGGCGGCAACGGTGTGCTCCAACGATCTGCCCCTCCTTTGGCACGGGCTCTCTTTGGAGGAGGCCGGCTCCTACACAGCTACTGTCCCCAATCCAAACGGCTGTGACTCCGTCGTGACCCTGCAGCTGTCAGTGAACTATCCGCAGCATCAGAGCGATACGATTGTTGCGTTTGACAGTTATACATGGAACGGCACATCTTATTCACAAACAGGAGTTTATACGAATTCTCGTTTGGATGCAAATGGTTGTCTGCAAGTTGACACGCTGCACCTGACGATCTATTACAGCGTGCTGACGCAATTGGACACGTCTATTTGTGAAAATGAATTTCCCTTCGTGTGGGGAGAGGTGACATTCACCACAGCCGGTACGCACATCGACTCGTTGACGACCTCCATGGGGGCGGACAGCGTGGTGATAATGACGGTGAACAGCATTCCCTTGCCAGAGCTCACACACTCTTCCGACACCACCATCCAACTGGGTGAATCCTTGACATTGTGGGCTGACGGTAGCGACATTTTGACTTGGACAGACGCCGACGGCAACATTTTGGGCGATGGTGGCTCTCTGACGGTGAGTCCGCAGACCTCCGCTTACTATTACATAACTGGAAACAACAACACGATGATTGCCAACAGCACGGTGGTGACGAACGGTGATTTCGAACAGGGGAACTCCTCCTTCACCAGTGCGTATACCTATAGTAGCAATCTTTTCCCAGAAGGAAATTATTGCGTAGGGGCAAACGCAAACAACTATCACTCCGGCTTTGTCGGCGAACATGATCACACGACAGGGACGGGACAATTTATGGTTGTAAACGGGGCCGGGACACCCAACACCAATATATGGCAACAAGCAGTTCCTGTTCAGCCCCACACCAACTACGCCTTCTCGGTATGGGTATGCACCGTGTCGCCCGCCTCCACGTCTTATACGGCTTTGGCCAAGCTTCAGTTCAGCATCAACGGTGTTCAAATCGGAGATGTGTTCCAATCGCCTTCGAGCTTGAACACGTGGGCGCAGTTCTATGAAATATGGAACAGCGGCGAGAACACACAGGCGAACATCACCATCCTCAACCAGAACACGATGCTGAATGGCAACGATTTCGGCATCGACGATGTCATTTTCGCACCGATCACAGACTGTTCATCTACAGATTCGATATGGGTGCAGGTGGTCCATTCGGACACAATCCCGCTAAGCGCCTCAGCCTGCGACCAATATGTATGGTACGGTGACACGCTCACGCAATCAGGCGAATATCAGCACATCATGACCAATCTGTCAGGCGGGGATTCCGTTGAGGTACTGACATTAATCGTCACCCCGTCCCCTGTCGTCAGCATCTCTGGCGCTAACGTACTGTGTCAGAGCAGCGCGACAACACTTTCCGTTGACAGCGCGGCCTCTTACCTGTGGAGCACCGGCGCCACCACGCAGACAATCCAGGTGGACACTGCCGGGACCTATTCAGTGACAGTGACCGACTCGTATGGTTGCTCCGGCACCGCGAGCAGTTACATTGTGGCTTTGGACAACCCGATTTTGTCGATAAACATTCCCGAGATGTGCGCGGGCGGCTCCTACACGATTTCAGTGGGATATGAAAACGACGACAACATCCACCTCGGACAGGGCGAAACCACCCTGTCAATGTCAGAAACGATCTTCCTGCCCGACGGTATTTATTGCGAACCGCACGGATGCTCGTACCGGTCACCGCTCACCTTCACGGCGTATGCCGATGGTGCGACCATACAAAGCGTGGAAGACATCTACTACGTGCGGCTGAACATCGAGCACTCTTGGATCGGGGATTTATACTTCAACATTACCTGTCCCAACGGCCAGAAAGCCGACCTGATGAAATACGGCGGCACCGGCGACTCGCCCTGCAACAGCCAAATTCTGCCCTCTTCACGAGGATGGCAAAGCGGAAGCAACATGGATGTAGGCACCTACTTAGGTGTTGCGCACGACTTCGGCGTCGAGACCTGCGATGCAACGGTATTCGGGAACGAGCCCGGCATCGGATGGAACT
>Ga0310697_10000647_pt1 | contig 45119 bp, 39 predicted proteins | sample 172DNAGHGlowgp2_FD_203883 | JGI IMG/M metagenome (GOLD analysis project Ga0310697, IMG submission 203883) | Sheep rumen microbial communities from Palmerston North, Manawatu-Wanganui, New Zealand - 1728 DNA GHGlow gp2 (v2) (version 2) | ecosystem: Host-associated > Mammals > Digestive system >...
AGTACAGAACCACGGCCAAAATGCCGCCCAGGATTCCGAGAACCGCAAGGGAAATTAGTAAAGTATTACTCATCTGTATAGAATTTTGAGTTTGTTTTCCATTTCAAACCTGCAAAAATACGGAAACTCCTTTTTTTGGCAAAGGAAAATTTTCGGTTTTTTATTCGATGGTATATTCAAACCGTTTCTTGAGTTGGTCGCGCTTCAGGTAAAGCACAATATAATAAGGTACAAGTGCAACGATGCTGATGAGCGCGGCGAGGCCTTCATTCATGCCTAGTGCGAGGCAGACAAAGAGCACGGCCAAAAGCAAAACTATCGGAATGAGATAGGCCAAGATGGCCGCTTTGTTGCCTTGCCCGATGGCCATCCTGACATTGACCCTCTGGTTGATGTCAAAAGTTCTGTCTTTTGGACGTGGCACGATGAGGATCTTTTCGGCTTGTTCACCCATGCCGCAGGCACTCTTGGCGTGGCATGCCGCACAGGCACTTTGTGCCAGTATCTTGATTTCAAGTTCGTCGTCGGTAATCTTGGCTACAATGCCTTCGTGGGATATGGTTTCTTCGTTTTTCATGCTGCAAAAATACTTTTTTTTCGCGATTCAACCAAAAACCACTACTTTTGCAAGTTATTTCACTGAGATTATGGCCCAAATGGATAAAAAAGAAGGCAAGCTTAAAGCTTGGTTTAACGCCAAATTTGAGGCTCTGAAGGAATGGTACAATCGCGACGACAATTACCTTCGAAGAGTGCGTTTCCCTGGCACTAAGTTGCCTCTTCTGACTGTGGTGATGAACTTTATCAAATTTTTCACCCGAGGTCGCACTGTCGACCGTGCGGCCGGTGTGGCCTTCAACTTTTTTGTGGCGCTGTTCCCTCTCATCCTGTTTTTCTTCACGCTGATCCCTTATATACCCATACCGCATCTTTATGAAAGGGTGATGATGCTCATCAACGATTTCCTCATTCCTTCGGGGACGCTCGACTTCGTTCGTGAGACCATCGACGGCATCATGAACCAACCCCACGATGGCTTGCTCTCCATAAGTATCGTGTTGTGCTTGGTGTTTGGATCGAGTGGCGTCGTGGCTTTCTTCAACGGATTCCGCAATGTGTACGCCGACTATGTGACGACCAAAGGTTTGGGCGTGAAAGGCTGGATCATCCAACGTTTGTTTGCGCTTGTCATGCTTGTCCTCATCGGCGTGCTGATTGTCATATCGGTGTTGCTGATTTCATTAGGCGGTTGGACCATCAAGTACTTGGTGGATATCAATATTATAGAATGGGGCTCATTCACTTTCTTCCTGTTCAGCGTGCTGCGATGGGTGGTGGGCGTTTTCGCCTTGTGTTTCGGTATCTCCATGCTGTATTATTTCGGCAATGTCAGGTTCAACGAACATTATCGTAAAGAGCTCAAGCATCCGAGGAAAAATGGCAAGAAATACCGTGAGTTTGTCATCTTTAGTCCTGGCACAATCTTGGCCACCACGCTGTTTGTTCTGGGCACGGTGGCGTTCAATACCTATATCTCCAACTTCTCGCGCTATAACGTACTTTATGGTTCCATCGGGACACTGATTATCCTTATGCTTTGGATTTGGGTGGTGGCTATCTTGATTTTGGCCGGCAACGACCTGAACTCGAGCATCCGTCGCGAAGACATGAAATTGAGTTCGGTAGAGGATGCCAATCGGCGCAAGAAGATCGTCATTGAGGATTTGCGGAAACACATCCAAGCCTATCAAACGGCCAATGAGAGATGTGAAATGAGAATCGGGGAACTGAAGAAATCCCTCGAGGAACGTCAAGCCCTGATTCACGACTTGGAGGAGAAGCAGAGGGATTATGAGCTGATCATCAAGACTTATCAGGAGTATGCAGAGCAAGAACGGAAGAGCTCTGACGAAGGATACAATATCGGCTTTGATGAAAAAACAGAGGCCGAGGAACCTGCAAACCAAGAATAGACTGACGCCATGGGCATTGTAGCACGACAGAGCATCAAAGGCACCCTTGCCACTTATTTTGGTGTGGCAGTGGGCATCGTCACGACTTTCTTTGTTCAGACGAAGTACTTGACTACGGAGGAGATCGGCCTCATCGATGTGCTGCTTCAGTCTGCTTTGTTGTTCTCAGGCTTGGCGCAGTTGGGCACCAACACCTCGGCGATGCGCTATTATCCTTATTTCAAGGATGAGGACCACCGCGACCATGGTTTCTTCGGCTGGACGCTTATCGTTCCGTTGATGGGTTTCATCGTCTTTTTGGGCGGTTTCTTTGCCTTGCGCAATCCCATCGCCTCGTTTTTCTCCGAGAAGTCGGCCTTGTTCATCGACTACATCTATTATGTGATTCCGCTGGCATTTTTCATGCTCTATATCTCGGTGTTTGAGACCAACTCGAACCTGCTGATGCGCATCGTGGTGCCGCGTTTCATACGCGAGGTTGGCCTTCGCGTGATGACATTGGTCATCTACCTTCTTTATGGTTTCCATGTGCTGTCGCTCACCGGTATGGTCATCGCTTTTTGTGTGTCGTATGGCTTGGCGACGGTGGTCAATATCGTATATTTGTTCACTTTGCATCGGGTGTCGTTTCGCATCGAGAAGAAATACATAACACCCAAGTTGAAACGCGACTTCTTGATTTACACCGTTTTCCTCATTACTTCGGCTTTGGCGGGCAACATCACGCCGCTGCTCAACCGCTATTTTGTTGCAGGCAAGCAAGGTTTGGCGATTAGCGGTATCCTCACCATTGCCATCTATATCGCCTCATTGGTCGAGATGCCATATCGGTCGTTGGGCTCTATCAGCAAGCCACAAATCTCGCAAGCTATGGCAGACGGCAACGTCAAAGAGGCCGATCGCATCTGTAAAAGTGTCTCCCTGCACCAGTTCCTCGCCGGGTCGTTGGTGTTTTTCTTCATCTGGATCAATATCGACACGGTGTTTGCGTTGCTGCCCAATGGCGAGGTGTTTGCCACTGGCAAGTGGGCAGTGCTCATCCTAGGAATTAGTCGTTTGGTCAACTCCACGCTCAATGTGGGGACTACGGTGCTGAGTTATTCCAAAATTTATTACTATTCGCTGTTTTTCACCATCTTGCTAACGGTGTTGGCCTGGTGGCTCAATGCTAGATGGGTGGTTGAATGGGGCGTCAATGGCGCTGCTTTTGCCACTTTGGTCGCCTATTTGGTGCATTATGTGTTGTTGCTGGCGCTCATTCGTTGGAAGATAGGCACTTCGCCCTTGTCGGCAAAGCAATTGCTTGTCCTTCTTGTTGTAGGCGTTTTGTTCGGTTTCGACTTGTTGTGGTCCAATGTGTTGACGCCGTGGTTTGTCGGAATGTTCAACAAACCTGTGTACGGATTGACCGTCGACTCGTTGCTGAAGACTACGGTGTTCCTCGTCATTGGGTTGGTCGCCATTTACAAAATAAAGATTTCCCAATCTGTCAACAATGTGATTGACAAGGGGCTGCAGTTGATTGGCCTGAAGCGGAAATGATGGAATAATCTTAAGGTTTACCAATGCTTAGTTTCACTCTGGCCAAGCCCAAGGTGGTTTGTGCCTCGATGAGGTAGAGACCTGTCCCGAGACCCTGCAAGGGGATCGCTAAACGGTCGCAAGCATCGACATTCCTTTCGATGACGCATTGCCCTTGGGTGTTGTATACCTTGACATGTCTTATGCCCTCGGCCTCGATGAAGACCTCGTCGTGGGCTGGATTGGGGTAAAGGGCAATGGGGAAGGCCTGCTCTCCGATGTCGTAGAATCCTGCATGGATGAAGATCTCGCGCTCGGTGAAGCCGCAGCCGTTCCATGCCTTGACGCGCAGGGTGGCTGTGCCGGGCGTGGTTACCCAGAGGGCACAATTCAGTCCCGTGGTGTCCATGGGCCAGTCGACGCCCTCAAGCTCCCATTCGTAGCGGTCGGCAAAGCCGACGGAGTCGATGGAGTAGAAGTATTGCCCCAGGATGAGGTCGGTGCTGACGTAGACTTCGGTCGGGCCTTCGATAGCACCGATGGCCTCGGGAGAGGGCTCGACGGTGAGGTGAAGGTGGACGAGTGAGTCGCAGCCGCCAGGGGTCACGAACATGTGGTCGTAATTGCCCGATTGCGTGATTTGTTGCCCAGCCCAAGAGAAACTATCGCAGGCCGTGGTATCGGTCTCAACCTCCATGGCTTGGGTGAAGGCGAGATGTAGGGTGACGATGCTGTCGCACCCCTCGTAGGATTCGAACTCTTGCACATATTCGCCCGGTTCGGTATAGGTGACGCCGTTCCATGTGTAGTGATCGCATGCCTCAATTGCCCATTCGTGGGTGAGGGTGTCGATGATGGTGAGATGCATGATGGCAGTGCTGTCGCAGCCTTCTGGCAAGTGGAAAGTCTGTTGGTAGATGCCGCTTTCGGTGTAGGTGCTGTCGTTCCAAGTGTAGCTGTAGCAATGGACCCTCCAAAAATCATGGTAGGTGTCTTCGCCGAGGTTGACGTTGATGTGATAAATCGTGTCGCATCCGTCGGGCGACTCAATGAGTTGGTCGTAGAGCCCATTCTCGGTGTAGGTGGAGTCGTTGAAGATGAAACTGTTGCAACCCGTCCCGTCGATGTCGATTTCCACGATTCCGCCTGGATTGTAAGGTTCGCCGTATTGGTTGATGTAGTAGGCTTGTTGGAGGAAGTTGTTGTAGGGTCGTCGCACGGTGCCGTCGGGGGCGGTGAAGACGGTCGCCTTGTCGAAGCAATAGGTCGGGATGGTGAGGTCCTCGTTCACATTGGTGACATGGTACATATATTGGTTCCATACGGGTCGTGCCGGCGACCAGTTACCGGGGCTGCCGAAGGTAAAGATACCTCCATAACCCACTTCTTGCGTTGATCCGAGAAGTCCTGTCGCCACAATCTCGGCATAGCCATCGCCATTGACATCGGCGACGATGGGGTATTCGACGCCGGTACCAGCGCCCATCATGCGGTGGAAGATGTCGTAAGGTCGGATGGTGTCGTTGCCTGTGATATGGCTCTTTCCACTGCCGTTAAGGATACGCATGTTTTGGTTGTCGCGGTAAACGAGTTCCATGATGCCATCTTGGTTGAAATCGAAAAGCGTAATACCTGTTTGCCCCGAAGAGTCGTTGTGCTCTTGTTGCCAAACGGTCGTCAAACCGCTTCCAGACACATACCGCCAGCAGAATAGTTTCGCAGGGCTGTGAAGTTGTTTCTCCAGCAATACGATTTCAGGATAAATGTCATCGTCGATATTGCCAATAAATGGGTAGCTTGTGCAATAGGCATGGTGCGACTTGTGGAATAGGATTTGCCCACTGGTAGGCTTGTAGGCATAGATATAAATGTAGCCCAAAGTGTGGTCGTCGGTGTTGTCGCGGAACACTATTACCTCGCTTTCGCCGTCCAGGTCGAAATCGGCAATGAGCACATGGCCGTCCTGGGTGAAGCCAGAAGGCGGCGTGATGGTCTTGTTGATTGTAACGGAGTTTTGTGCAGGGTTGGTGCGACTGATGATGCTTACATCATAAATGGTGTTGCCGCATATTAACTCTTGTGTGGCGTCGCCAAGCACATTGTATGCCAACGACATGGCGTAGTATGTGTGATGCGTGTTGACTGCCGTTTGAAGTGGCGGTCCCCTGAATCCAAGACCTCTGTTGCCATTGGCGGGACCAGAGCAGAGCCATTTCAGTGTGGCTGCGTCGAAAATGTCATTGCCCGAGTAGATTTCCGGAAAGCCATCGCCGTTGAAGTCGGCCAATGAGAGCATCCCGTCGCATGAGGTGGCGCGGTCTGACACATTCAATAGGGTGCCATCAACGGCATAGGCTCGTATGCGTTTGTCATACGAGTGGATAAAAATAGCTCCCTGTAGGTCCCCGTTGTCCAAAGGATATCGCCCGATGGCAAAACCGTTATAGTTATAGAGGGTGTCAGGTAAGTCGAAATAGGATTGGACGGAGAGGTTGGTCCCGTTGAAGACATACATTCCGTTGGAATGGTATGCGTTGTCGGTGTATCTGGCCACTACGATTTCGGTCACGCCATTCCCGTCGATGTCGCCTGCCACGATGGGGGAGTAGGAAGCAATGTCGTTTTGGGAGCTAGAGTAGAGCATCTGGATGTCCCAAGGCGTGCCTTGCAAAGGCTGGTTGCAGTCGCTCTCGATGATGTTGTCGGGTAAGGTCGGCTCGGGGAGGGGTGGGTTGGCGAAGCTCAAGTTGCGCACGGCGCGCACACGATGGTTCGATGATTTGTCGCGCTTGACGAAATGGCCTGCTCTGATGTTGGCACTTGGGACGCAACTCAAAGTGAAGGCTTCGTCCGCGTTGGCCTCCGAACTCGACCAATACTCGGCTTGTGCCAAGATGCTGCCATGGGCTTGTAATGGGTCTTCGACGAAAGGCAAGGCACCAAAGAGTTTCGACAATTGTCCTGCCGTGGGCAAGTACCAGCCATGTTCGTAGTCCACGGTGTTGGCAGCAGTGCTCAACCCATTTTGATGGCCTCGGAGGGTGCCTGTGTTGGCGAAGCCATTGGTTTCGTCCAGTAAAGTGCCATAGGGTGTGGAACAAGTCTGGTTGGCTAGTCCTGGCACATCGCCATTGCCCCAAGGCACCGATGTGGAAGCATCCTCCAAGGCCACCATCCAACCGTCGGATTGGTCGGGAGTGAGGTAGAAGAGGATGCCCTGGCTGCCATCGTCGTTGGTGATAAGGTCGCCGATATGATAGGTGGGATGCACGGGGCTGGGAATGGCGAAGTCTTTGATTTGGCGCACACCTACACCGGTGGGTGGATAGTTGACATGGTTGTCCTTTACATAATCGCCAATACTCCCGCCTGTGTTCATGTCGAAGGCGTGGTAACCAGAGTGTTCGGTCGACGACCACCAATAACAACTGCCATGATAGGGAAGAGGCGCCCCTCCTGCCACTTGCAGTGATGTGTTGATTTCAGGAGCGCAGGAGTAGAGGTAACGCAGTTGGCCGGCACTAGGCAGATACCAGCCGTTGTCATAGTCAACCGCCCAAGCGGCTGGGAAGTCGGAACTGCTGCCGTGGCTGCGGATGATACCCGTATTCTCCTGTCCGTTGAGGTCGTGTAAGGCGACACGGGCGTTGGCATAGTCATCCAGGTCAGGTAGGTCGTAACTGTAATTGTTGGTACTGCTCCATTTGATCGACGAGCTTTGGTCGTCTAGGCTGACGACCCACCCATGCGAATCAGTGGCATCCACATAAAACACTACGCCTTCTGCAGTCCTGCCCGAGGCGGCAAAAGCCTCACTGCTGACAATGCTTCCATCGGTGCAGAGGATGTCGCCGATATGAACCGTCTGCGAAAAGGCAATAGAGGACCAAAGTAGGAGAATGACAAATTGAACAAGGCTTTTCATCTACTCAAGGGTTATAATGCCCCAAAAGTAGACAAAAAATCCGATATTTGTGTCGGTTAAAGCGCTTTTTAGCTTTTTTTATTTACGGATTGCAGTCAAGGCCTCACGCAATTGGCTGCTGCTGGTGCCTTGGGTGTAGGGAAAGTAGATGATTTTCACGTCTGTGTCGGCAAAAATCTGCTCATAACGGTTGAAGCGCTCGGTGCCTTTATAGTCGGAGCCAACAAACAGATAGTCGTATTTGACAATGCCTTTCAAATACACATCGCAGTCTTCCTTCTCGGAGGGGATGACTTTGTCGACATATTTAATGCTCTTGACGATTTCGCAACGCTCCTCAAACGAGATGAAGGTGCTTTTACCTTTGTGGGAGGCGTCTTTATGCACGCCTACGACCAGATAGTCACAATATGCTTTGGCGCGGCGTAACAGGTTGAGGTGGCCGATGTGGAACAAGTCGAAGGTGCCGCTCAGGTAGCCTATCTTCAGTTGTGGCTTGCTGCTGGTGCGTCCGCTCGATAGTTTGTATTGGTAACTATCCAAACCGAATTTTCGTGGGTCATCGTGATAACGTTCGAGGACGCCTTTGAAGACTTCTTCGTATTGTGGGATAAACAGGGTCTGCTTCAGTTCCATCTGCTGGATGATGGTTTGTGCCAAGGCTTCAGTCTGGCTGAGGTCGTTGGCACCGCCGTTGAATTTGGTGCCTTTGATGGAACCAGGTGAGACGTTCAGGATGCGATTGTCGGTGCAGGCCATCTCCAATTCAATGTTCAGGCTTTCGATGGCCTTGCAAAGAGCGGCTTTGGTGGCCCCGTATGTGGCGAAAAGAGGCGAACTGATGAGTCCCGCAATGCTGCCCATCACGGCGCAATGGAAAGTCTCTTTGCGCTTCATCTTGGGGAAGAAGAAATGAAGCACTTTCAAGGCGGCAATGCTGTTGACTTGGAAACTGTTCTGGATTTCTTGTTCCAAGATCTCCTCAAATGGCGCAATTCGTCCAAATCCTGCGGTAATGACCAATGTGTTGATATCCTTAAATTCGTTCAAGAAGGTGAAATCTGTGGTCAGTAGGTTGACTTGGTGAAAACGGATGCCTTCGTGCGTCCCAAGCAAGTCGTTCCCTGTTTTGTCGACAACATGTACAAGATGGCCTCTTTTTTCCATTTCCAGTGCGATAGACAATCCGATGCCGTTACTCCCGCCTATGACTAATGCTTCGTTCATAATTCTTCCAATTATCACTTTGAGATAAAATGCAAAAATACGAAAAATAATGGTGGCTTCGCAATTTTTGCCTATTTTTGCCGTCGAAATTCCATTTCTGACATGATTGACACTGAGGCTTTGAGGCAAAAGTATTCACCCGAAGGGTCGCCTTTGCGTGACCTTCAGTTGTTGTTGCTCAACGAAGTGATGCTTCTTGATGGCATCTGCAAAGAGAACGGACTCAGTTATTTCCTAACTGGAGGTAGTGCATTGGGGGCAGTGCGCCATCAAGGGTTCATCCCGTGGGACGACGACATGGATATTGCGCTTTTCGAGGACGATTATAAGAAACTTGTTAGGATTTTACTCGAAACGAATTCCGATACGTTTGTTCTACATTGCCGCAAAACCGATTTCAACTACACTTTTGGTTTCCCGAAATATAGGGCTAAGGAAGGCGACCTTCTCGGTTGTTTCCCGCCACGCGGCAAGCTCTACAAATACAAAGGATACGGCATAGATGTGTTTTGTGTGTCGAAGCACAGTTATGCACGGGCATGGCTTTGCGCAAAGATGCGTGCTGCGTTGCTCAATGGAATGTATCGCATTAAAAACGAGAGGCTAAGGCGGTTGGTTACGAAGGTTAACTGGGGAATTTATGATGTCTTGCAGCCGCTCACTTTGCCGCTCGACTTGCTCAGGAAGAAAGACGAAATGCACTATGACTTAGGGCGAGGGACTCCTTATCACGACATGCGCTATTCGGAGGTCTTTCCCGTCAAGTATGTGCCTTTCGAGAACGTCGAACTGCCTGTGCCAGGCAATGCCGATGCTTTCTTGTCTCGGATTTTTGGCAATTATATGGAACTGCCTTCCGAGGAACAGATTATGAAAGACGTTCACAGCAAAGAATTGATTACACAATAATTTAACTTATGGCTAATCAAAGTTTTATAAGAGATGCTGCCGTCAAGATGGCGGTGAAGATGGGGGTCTATACCAAGATTGTTGATTGCCTCAACCGTCGAATCGCCAAGCGTGAGGCTGCGGCCATTAGGGAACATGGCGTTGAGGTGCTGGCCAAGGTCGACGAAGTGCTGACCCGTCAAGGGATTACGCCGTTTCTCGTGTTCGGACTGTTGTTGGGCGCTTACCGCGACAAGGGTTTCATCTCCTACGATTATGACCTCGACATCGGCATCATGGGCTCCCAACGGCCCGACAACATGCTTGATTACATGCGCGAAAACGGTTTCCGCCTGGTGCGGCAATTCTATATCAAGGAAGATGGTTGGATTTCGGTGGAACAGTTTGAATACAACGGAGTCCCTGTAGATTTCTATTATTTCTTTGAGAAGGATGAGAATACGGTTGCCGTCATCGTGCCGTTCAAGCACGAATATAAGGATTGGAAGGAGGCCAACGAAACCGACGGCTTCCCGAGCCAAATCATCACCGCCGAAAAGACCGCTTTTTCACGACAAGATTTCATGGGCATCCAATTCTATATGCCTGACAAGGCAGCTTCTTGGCTGGCAGGGTTTTATGGCGAGGATTTTATGACGCCTGTGAAGAACTGGGCTATCGGCAAGCGTGAAACCACGCGCAGACCTTATCCCGTCAGGCAGTACCGTAATCTGGAAATCGTCGAACAACAGGCTCGACTTTAGCCGAATAGAACGTCTTTCAAGCTGTTGAGCATCGTTTCTTCCGAGTATCTTTCCAGGTACAATTTCCGTGAGTAGGCGTTGAATCTGGGTCGTGGGTTGGCAGCGAAAGTCTTGATTTTCTCTACGAACTCGTCGGCAGTGTTGCATTTTCCGCCAATGCGGTCATATTCGGCTTCGTAGCCTTCAAAGGCTTCGTCTGTACCTAAGATGTTTTTTCCAAACATCAGTGATTCGCAGGTCTTTACTTTCATTCCGCTGCCTTTGAAGATGGGCAGGATCATGAGGTCGGCTTGTATTAAATAAGGTGATAGGTCGGGCACGCTACCGATGACTTCTATGTCGCGAAGTGCCTCGTTTTCTTCCTTGAGTTTTTCCATTCCTTTCCCCACCACCTTGAATCTTATGTCGACACGTGGCAACACATTGCTCACGAACCAAAGCAGCCCTTCGTTGTTTGGGGCGAAATTGCTACCTATGAACAAGCATTCAGGTTTTGTGCGTGTGAGTGCAGTGTCAGTGCCGTCGCCATTGTATTTGTCTCGAAATACGATAGGAATCAAGGCGTCGGCATGTCTTCCATAGCGACTGAATAGTTCATTGTCGTCTCTTGCATTGAGGACTATGGCTTTGTCGGCATATTGGCATGAAAAGGCATCGTTGCGGTCGGCACAACGGATGATAATGCTTCTGAAAAGCGTGCTTGTCGGGATTTTCGAATCGAAATACAGTGCTTCAACATTGTGAAAGAAAACCACGACTCTTCCCTTGTATCCTGCTGATTTCAGTTTTTTGGCAATGATGCCAAACACGCTGCGGTCGATGAAGATGATGTCGTATTCATGGGCTATGGCACACAGTCGTTTCACTTTTTGGGGTGTTAGTCCGAAGTGGTAGCCGAAAGGGAAATACATGGCGCCTCTCAGGTAGTCCATTGCCGACCGTTTTTTGTCGTGGCTGTGGAGATAAAAAGTGTTTACATTGTTTTCTCCAACCAACTTGACCAAGGCGTTGTGATGCATCTCAGCCACCTGTTCGCCTCCGTCGAGGATGCCATCGCTTTTCTTGTATCTGACGAATAGGATTCGGGTCATGCAGTTTTTTCCTTCTTTTTGACCAAGGTGTATACAAGGGCGCCTAAAACCGATAGTATCACAATCAACGAACTCACCAGCGATATCACGCCGCCCACTTTCCAGATACGGGGCTCGTAGCGCATCACGATTTCGTGCTGTCCGGCGGGAACCATCGCGGCACGCAGTAGGTAGTTGGCACGCAGGATGGGGTGCTCCTCACCGTCGATGTGCATCGTCCAGCCTTTGCTGGTCCAGATCTCGGAGAAGACAACAAGCTTGTCTTCCGAAGCGTTGAAGCTGTAGGTCAGCTGATTGGGCTTGTAGTCTGTCAAGTTGATGTCGCCTTCGTTGCTGGTGGAGCGGTATCCCTTCACTTGGCTTTCAAACTCCTTGTTGACGATGGCGGTGTGGCGCGTGTCGGTGGTGGCCACGGCGTCAAACTCGGCGTTGGGGCTGTCGACGAGGGTCACGTTGTCGGCAAACCAAGCGTTGCCGTAGGCACAAGGATTGGTCAGCGGCTGGCTCTTGCCATCGTAGATGATGTATTTGGTGTTCAGCATGTTGATCCATTTTTGGCGTTCCATGCTGGTGGCGAAGTCACCGTCGGCGTTGAGCTCCTTGAAGATGTTGCTGAACTGCTGCACTTCCTTGCCGAGATAGCCCGTGATGACATCTTGGTAGCGACGCAACTTGGCACCCGAATAGCCTCCTATCGACTTGTGGAAATACGACGAACTGGCATCGTTGAAGACGTTCTTTGTCAGGTCGAGCACACGGAAATCGGGGCTCTTGTCGTCCAAGACGAACTTGTCGGCAGCTGTGGCTACAAAGGGCTTCTCGGCCTTCGATTTGTCGACGAAGTTGTCGTTGTTGAGGTAACGCTTGTCGATGGGGAACATGTCGATAAAGACCAGCACGGCCAAGATGGCCATGGCCGGCATGGCTTTCAGTTTGCCTTTGCCGTAGAGGAAGATGGGCACGGCGGCCAACACGATGAACAGCAGGCTGCGAAGCGCGTCTTTCTGGAAAATGGATACACGAACGGCTTCAAGTTGGGAGGCGAATGCTGCGTAGATGGCACCGTCTTTGCCTGACATCATCTGCCCGAATTGCTGCGCCTCTTCCTGACTGAGGAAGCTGAAGAACGTCTTGGGCATGGCTAAAAACAGCAGGCAGAATCCCGCCGTGATGCCCAAGGCGACATAGAACTTGGGAAGGCTTTTCTTGAAACTATCTGGGTCTTTGACGAGTTCGGCCAATCCCAGGAAACCCAACAGAGGCATGCAAACTTCGGCAATGACCAAGGTCATCGACACCGCGCGGAACTTGTTGTAACCAGGCACATAGTTGATGAAAAAGTCGGTGAAGCCCATGAAATTCTTGCCCCAGCTGAGCAGGATGGAGAGCAATGTGGCGATGAGTAGTGCCCATTTCAGCTTGCCTTTCACGGTGAGGGCACCGAGGACGAAGAGGAACACGACGATGGCACCTACGTAGACAGGGCCGCTGGTGCCAGGTTGGTCGCCCCAATAGGCGTTGCTTTGCGCGATGTTGGAACGGTAGCGGCTGTCGGCTTTCTCGAGGGCGGGGTTGTCCTTGCCGATGTAGGCCGAAGCACCACCTTTGGCATTGGGAATCAGCAAACTCCAAGTCTCGCCTTTGCCATAGCTCCACTGTGTGATGTAATCGCGGTCGAGGCCCTTGGTCTGGTTGTCGCTATTGCTGGCTAGCACGGGTTTGCCACGGGTGGTTTCCTTGCCGTAATCGTAGTTGGCGTAAAGGATGGTGAAGTTGGTCATCACGCCAAACACCGCCGCGATTAGCAGGCAGGCCGAGGCCTTGAAGAAGTGCCCTAACTTCTTTTCCTTGATGTCGCTGATGAATTCGGCCACGATAAGGATAATGATTGTCAGCAGCAAATAGTAGGTGATTTGCAAGTGGTTGGCTTTCACTTCGAGAGCCAAAGCGAAGGCGGTGAGCACGGTGCCCCAAAGGTATTTCCCCTTGTAGGCCAGCAGCACGCCTGCGATGACGGGGGCCATGTAGGCGATGGCGAAGGCCTTGGTGTTGTGTCCCGCCCCGATGATGATGAACATATAGGAAGAGAAACCGTAGGCCAAGGCTGCCACGAAACTCAGCCACACGCTACAGTCGAGCACCAACATGAGGAGGAAGAAGCCCAACATACCTATGAAAACAGCGCCTATCGGACTCGGCAAGCCCAACGAAAGGATGGGATGGACTTCGTTGAAAAGGTTGGCATTCTGACGTGCCGATATATTCCAAGCGGGCATTCCGCCAAACATGGAATTGGTCCAAAGGGTGGTCTCGCCTGTGGCCTCTCGGTAGTCTGCAATTTCTTTCGACATGCCTTTGTACATGCCGATGTCGTGTTGTTGCAGGCGTTTGCCTTCAAAGATGGGGGAGAAATAAATCAAGGTGATGGCGGCAAAAGCGATGATGCACGCGATGATGGCTATCGTCTTACCGTGTTTGCTGAGAAACTCGCTTTTCATGATGGTGAGTGGTTAGGTTTAAACTGCAAAAGTACAACAAATTTGTTTTCTTTCGACAAAGTTCGTTTTTTGGTCTTTACGTCTGCTTATTTTTAATAACTTTGCCTCGTTTTGGAGACGTCCTTCTCTTTTGTCTTTATATTGATGAATGTATGTAAGCACTTATGAGTAAGATTCTTATAATTGGTACGGCCTATCCCTATCGCGGCGGCATAGCGGCCTTCAACGAGCGTCTGGCCCGCCAGTTTCAGGAGGAAGGCGATGAGGTGGATGTCTGGACTTTTACTCTCCAGTATCCCAATTTCCTCTTCCCGGGTAAGACACAATATTCCACCGATACTGCTCCCAAGTATTTGAATATCAAAAGAGTCGTCAACTCCGTGAATCCCTTCAACTGGCTGAAGGTAGGTCGAAGGATTAACTTGGGACATTATGACAAAGTGGTGTTCGCTTATTGGATGTCGTTTTTTGCGCCGTGTTATGGCTTTATGGCTCGTAGGATCAAAACCGCGCAACGCATAGCCTTGGTTCATAATATGATGCCCCATGAAGGATCTCTTATGGACAAGTTGCTGACACCTTATTTTGTGAAATCGATGGATGGCTTTGTGGCGCTTTCGCAATCGGTGGTTGGCGAGGTCGCTCGGTTTGACAAGAAGGGAAAACCCAAGGCTTGGGCTCCGCATCCTATCTATGACCACTATGGTCCGAGAGAGCCGCGTGAGACGGCCTTGCAGCATCTCCGCCTCGACGCGGGCTGTCGCTATCTGCTTTTTTTTGGCTTGGTGCGAGCCTACAAGGGCCTCGACTGGCTGATTGAAGCCTTCGCCGATGAACGCTTGGCAGCTTTCCCGCTGAAACTGATTGTGGCTGGCGAGTTCTATGACGACAAGACACCTTATTTGAAAAAGATTCAATCACTTGGCTTGCAGGACCGGATTATTGTCGACGACAGGTTTGTTCCCGATGGACAGGTGAAGGACTATTTTAATGCGGCCGACATCGTGGTGCAACCCTACAAGTCGGCCACGCAAAGCGGTGTCACCCAGGTGGCCTATCATTTTGAGAAGCCTATGCTGGTAACCAACGTGGGCGGTCTCGATGAAATCGTTCCCAACGGGAAGGTCGGTTATGCCGTGAATCCCGACCCGAAAAGCATCGCCGACGCGCTCGTCGATTTCTTTGCAAACCAGAGGGAGGCGGAGTTTGTTGCCAACATCGCCAATGAGAAACAGAAGTATTCATGGTCGCGGATGTCGACCACCATTAAGAATGTATTGAAATGAAAAAGCTGATATCACTCTTCACCAAGATCTTTCCCCGTCAGTGGCTCATCAGGATGAGCTATCTCTTTAGCTGTCTGATCCGACCTTTCTATTGGGGCAACAAAGTGGAATGCCCCGTTTGTGGCGGTCATTTCCGCAAATTCCTGCCTTATGGCTATGGCACGGCTACTGATAACCGCATGTGCCCAAAATGTTTGTCGCTCGAACGCCATCGTTTGTTGTGGCTCTATCTGAAGGAGAAGACGGACTTCTTCACGGCACCACTGAAAGTCTTGCATTTTGCGCCAGAGCAGCCTTTCCTGAAGCGTTTCCGAGCATTGAAGAACCTCGATTACACCACTGCCGACCTCGATTCGCCCATCGCCGATATGCATCTAGATGTCACAGCCATCGACCAGCCGAGCGACACCTATGATGTGGTCATCTGCAACCATGTGTTGGAGCATGTCAGCGACGCGAACAAGGCGTTTTCTGAGATCAAACGCATACTGAAGCCTGGCGGTTGGGCTATTCTCCTCGTGCCCATCAACCCGGATGTCGACACCTTCGAAGATCCAAGCATCACCGACCCGAAGGAACGTCAGCGTCTCTTTGGACAATACGACCATGTGCGGCAGTTTGGCCGTGACTATGCCGAGGTGTTGCGAAAAGCAGGCTTCAAGGTGACGGAAGACAGGCTGTATTACGAGATTTCAGAGGAACAGCGCGAACGCTTGCATCTTGCGCGCAGGGGAGAGGAGATCATCTATCGTTGTGAAAAATAACAAATGTAGAGACGTTTCCCGAAACGTCTCTACAACATAAACATAAACAACAAAAGGCGATCCCCCAACGGGGTCGCCTTCGTTACCTTAAATGAGAAATATAACGGCTTCCGAATTAATATTCGTCAGAAACTGTAAGTTTCTTTCTGCCTTTGGCTCTTCTGCGGGCCAAAACCTTACGGCCATTAGCCGTCGACATTCTCTCTCTGAAACCGTGTTTGTTTCTACGTTTTCTGTTCGAAGGTTGATAAGTGCGCTTCATCTCTGTATCTGTTTATTTGTTATTTTTCGCTAGAATCCCTTTGAATTGGGCTGCAAAAGTACAAAGAATTTCCTTTGGTCCAACATTTTTCTTCAAAAAAAATGTAAAAGGCAAAACCGAAACCGATTTTGCCTTTTGTATATTGTTGGAATATAATTACTTATGCAACGGTTTCCTTTTCGGGGATGTTCTGCAATGTCTCGACGAGGAAGTCCCAGAAGGGCTGCACACTCTCGATGAGCAGGGCTTCGTCGGGCGAGTGTGGGTGTACCAGGGTCGGGCCGAAGCTCACCATGTCCCAGTTCGGGTATTTCGAACCGAGGATGCCGCATTCGAGTCCGGCGTGGATGACCATCACCTTGGGATCCTTGCCGAATTTGTCTTGGTAGACTTTCTTCATCAGGTTAAGGATGGTCGAGTTGATGTTGGGTTTCCAGCCGGGATAGTCGCCGGTGGAGTAGGCCTCTGCACCGTTGTCGGTGAGGTTCTTGCGGATTTGCTCGGCGAGCTTGTCCTTGGCCGCGTCGACGAGGCTGCGGGTCAGAGAGATGCATTCGATCTTGCCGTTTTCCATCTTCCATGTGGCCAGGTTGCTCGAAGTCTCGGTGGTGCCTTCAAAGTCTTCCGACATGGCGATGACGCCGTTGGGATAGCGGGCAATGGCGCAGAACATGTTGTTTTGTGTCTTCACGTCGATGACTTGATTGGGCATCTCGGCAGGTTCACAGAGGATGGCCAGGTCGGGCTCTACTTTGGCGAACTCTTCCTTGCAGATGTCTTCATATTCGGCGGCATATTGCTTGAACTCCTCTTCTTTGTCGGCGGGGACGACCACGATGGCTTCGGCTTCTCTCGGGATGGCGTTGCGCAGGCTGCCACCATCGATGCAGGCGAGGCGCAGGCCGTATTTCTCAGCTGCCATCAGCAACATGGCGTTGATCACCTTGTTGGCATTGGCGCGACCCAGGTTGATGTCCATGCCTGAGTGGCCGCCTTTCAATCCTTTCACGAAAAGACGGTAGGCTTTCATTCCAGCGGGGACGGCTTCGAAGGTGGGCGTCCAGGTGCCGATGTTGTCGACACCGCCGGCGCAACCTACATAAAGTTCGCCCTCGGTTTCCGAGTCCATATTCATCAGGATGTCACCTTTCAGCACACCAGGCTGCAGTTTGTTGGCGCCTGTCATGCCGGTTTCTTCGTCGATGGTAAAGAGGGCTTCGATGGGTCCATGTTGCAGGTCGGTGGCTTCGAGCACTGCCATGGCAGCGGCGGCACCCAGACCATCATCGGCGCCAAGGGTGGTGCCGTTGGCCTTCACCCAGCCGTCTTCAATATGGGTCTCAATGGGGTCGTTCTCGAAATCGTGCACTTTGTCGGCATTCTTTTGCGGGACCATGTCCAAGTGGGCTTGCAGGATGACGCCCTTGCGGTTTTCCATGCCCGGGGTGGCGGGCTTGCGAATGATGATGTTGCCACAGTCTTCGACCAAGGTCTCAAGGCCGTGGTCTTCGCCCCATTGCTTCATGAAGGCGATCACTTTGGCTTCTTTTTTCGAAGGGCGCGGAATCTGCGTGAGGCTGTAGAAATTGTTGAACACACTTTTAGGTTCCAGATCTTTGATACTCATAATGTTGATTGTTTATTGTTGATTTGTTGAAATTTGTTTCTTTGATGTTGTGAATGTTGGTAGCAGCTTGACTGTCAGTTGGACTATTCAACCGTCAACGGTTCAACAACAAAAAGGTCGGCTAAAATACGGATTTTTTCTCACATTGACGCAAAAAGTCTTATTTTTGCAGCCAAATTACTATCACGATGAAAAAAGTATTGCCTTTGGTATTGTTTGTCCTGTTGGCCTTCGCAGGTTGCCAGCGTGGACCGGCCACCTATGAATTCTCCCAAAACCCGCGTCAGATCTCTATTAACGCTGAGAAGTTTGTCAATCAGGTGGAGAAGAAATCGAAGCACTACTCAGCTGAGGATTGGGATGTCGCAATCGACCAGTTTGTGCACATGTGCAAAAACTATGTGGAATTTGCTGACCAACTTACCCTAGATGAGCAGATGAAGTATGACAATGCCCGATTGAAATTCATGCGAGCCATCGACGTCAATGGCAATGAAGATTTGGCCATTCGTGTGAAAGAAGAGCATGCCCGAATCTTAGGCAATTGATTTCCTGTATTTTGTAGGCCGTTATTGGTCATTCTTCCTCTCCGCCGATGCACCATGTCTTGTGGGTCGTCGGATTGTAGACGAAGATGACAGGCCATTGGCATTCGCCGCCGGCTGCCCAGCCTCCGCAGTAGAAAGTGCCTTTCTGCCCGTTGAAGTCTTTCTTGATGAGGCCGTTGATGTTGCCTCGGGGGAAACCGCAAGTCAAGATGAGGTTAGCGAGTGGACCGTCTTGTTTTGCGCCCATTTCCACTAAGTCCCAATAGGAGGCCTGCAGTTCTTTGTCGACATTGGCCTCGCAAAAGATCGCATCAAGCGGAGTGTCGTTGTCCACCTCGAGGGTCTTGTGCACACGCTTGGCGAGATTCGCATCGGTGGTGGCGTCGCTTTCATCGATGATGACTGCCTTAAAAGTGTCGTCCAAGTCCATGCTGCCAATGAAGTGAAGATAGGATTTGTAGGTCGTGTAAGGCCCGTCTTTTTTGGTTTGCACATGCTTGTTGAAGGTGAGTTGCGCTTGGCAACCGTTGCAGAAGACGATTTCCACGTTGTCGCAGTACTGATGGTAGTATGCGTTTTTCCTAAAGAAACGGGCATGGCTGTTCTTCACTTGTTCGTTGGTGTAGAACGATTGGTAATAGTTCACCACTTGGCCATATAATTCCTTGAGTTCCTTCTCGTTTCTTGTGTTAAGAGCATCGGTCCAGGCTTGAAGAGTGTTGCGGCTGGCTGTCTCCATGGCGGCCAAAGCGTCAAAGTCTTCGTTCTCTTGCCCAAAGCAGATGACCGTGGTCGAAAGGAACAACAAAAGCAAGGTGATAAGTGTCTTTTTCATAATTGAGTGTGTGTTTGAAGATATTATCTTCTGTTTCCTAAGCTAATGTAATAGAGTAAGGAGGCCAATGACGACAAGGCAGCTACCACATAGGTGCTGGCAGCCCAACGCAAGGCCTCTTTGGCTTGACTTAACTCTGCCTCTCCAAGCGAGTTGGAGGACTGTAGCCATGCCAATGCACGGCGTGAGGCATTGAATTCGACGGGTAATGTGATTAAGCTGAACAAGAACACCATAGCGAACATGGCAATGCCCACCCAGAATAAGGCAGGGAAAATGTTGATGATGAATAGTCCGATGATGATGACGATCATAGAAAGTTTCGACGAGATGTTGACTGCGGGCACCAAGGCCGAGCGCAGTTTCAGCGGAGCGTATCCCACTTTGTGCTGAACGGCATGGCCGCATTCGTGTGCGGCAACGGCAGCTGCAGCAACGCTATTCATCCTGTAAACTTCCTCACTCAAGTTAACGGTTTTCTTGGCTGGGTTGTAATGGTCGGTAAGCTGCCCTTGGATACTGGTGACGTTAACATCATAGATGCCGTTGTCGTTTAGCATCTTCTGCGCTATTTGCGCGCCAGTGAGTCCTCCAGGCGAAAGCACCTTTGAATATTTGGCGAACACGCTTTTCAATTTCCACTGCACCAGCATCCCGACGACGCCGATGACGATGATGAGAATCCAACTCATTCCTGTTGTCATTTTTTTTGCTTTTGTTGGTTGATGGTGCAAAGATAATGATTTATTTTTGTTGTTGAGTGAAAAAGTATAGGTACAAAATTGTTTTTTCCTATTTTTGAACATTATTTTCATCGATATGTCAATCCAATCATTCTATCTTTTCCTGATGGTCATGGCCGTGATAGCGGTGGTGGTGTTTGTAAGCCTTTATTTCGTCGATGCGGGCTACGGCAAGTTCTACAATCCGAAATGGGGTCCGGCAGTCAACAACAAGTTGGGTTGGGTGCTCATGGAGTCGCCTGTGTTTGTCGCCATGCTGCTGCTGTGGCTCTTTTCCGACCGCCGTGGCGACATGGTGCGTTTGGCATTCCTTTTCCTTTTCGAATTGCACTACATCCAGCGCTCGTTCGTGTTTCCGTTCAGGATGAGAGGCCATAGCATGATGCCACTCTCCATCGTTCTGATGGGTGCTACCTTCAATGTGATCAACGCATTGATGCAGGGCGGTTGGATCTATTATATCTCGCCCGACGACTATTACCCTGCCGACTGGCTCACCGACCCACGTTTCATCGCGGGTTTCTTGGTCTTCATCATCGGCATGTATATCAACATCCAGAGTGACGACATCATTCGCAATTTGCGCAAGGAGGGCGACACCAACCACTACCTGCCTAAGGGTGGCATGTTCCGCTATGTGACCTCGGCCAACTATTTCGGCGAGTTCGTGGAATGGATAGGCTTCGCCATCCTCACTTGGTCATGGGCAGGCGCCGTGTTTGCCCTGTGGACTTTCGCCAACCTTGGTCCCCGCGCCGACCACATCTACAAGCGGTATCAGGAAGAGTTTGGCGACCAGTTGGATACGAAAAAGACTAAAAGGATTATTCCGTTTATATATTGACTAGTAGTTAGTTATAAAAGATGTTGAATCTAAAATGAACATATTACCCTGACCGATGACCCAGACCCTGACCAATCTACAGCTTGGATGGTCAGGGTCAGGGTCACTGGTCTGGGTCTGAAAAACTATGGAAACTTCACCAATATTCACTCCGTGTCAAATCGGTCCCATCACCTTGCGCAACAGGGTGATCCGCTCGGCCGCCTTTGAGAACATGGCTTACAATAACAGTCCGTCAGAGGATTTGTTCAACTATCATACGGCTGTGGCCCGTGGCGGTGTCGGCATGACGACGGTGGCTTACGCCGCCGTCAACCAATCAGGCTTGTCATTCAACGGTCAACTGTGGATGCGCGATGAAATCGTGCCCGAGTTGAAACGTCTCACCGATGCTGTACATTCATACGGTGCCAAGGCATCCATTCAGCTGGGTCACTGCGGCAACATGACGCACCGCGCCACCTGTGGCTGCATGCCCGTAGGTGCTTCGGGTGGCTTCAACTTGTATTCGCCGACGTTTCATAGGAAGTTGAGGAAAGAAGAGATTTACGGGTTGGTGAAAGACTTCGGCAAGGCCGTCAACCTGGCGCGTGAGGCAGGCTTCGACTGTGTCGAGATCCATGCTGGTCACGGCTATCTGATCAGCCAATTCCTATCGCCATACACCAACCGACGCAACGATGAGTTTGGTGGCTCGTTGGACAACCGTATGCGTTTCATGCGCCTCGTCATCGAGGAGGTGATGCGCGCTGCGGGCGATGATATGGCCGTGGTGGTCAAGGTGAACATGCACGACGGCTTCCGTCGCGGCATGCAGCGCGCCGAGTGCATCGAAGTGGCGCAGGAGTTGGAGCGTCTTGGTGTGCATGCCTTGGTGCTTACTGCGGGTTTCGTCAGCAAGGCCCCGATGGAGGTGATGCGTGGCGCGATGCCGCTCAAGACCTTGCGCTATTATATGGACATGAAGAAGTTCTGGTGGCTGAAGGCAGGCCTTGCCATAGCAGGTCGTTTGGTGATTCCCACCGTGCCGTTCAAGGAAGGTTATTTCTTGGAAGACGCTAAGGAGTTTCGTGCTTCATTGAAGATGCCTCTCATTTATGTGGGTGGCATGGTCTCCAAAGAAAAAATGGAGGAGGTGCTTGACTCTGGATTCGTGGCTCTGCAGATGGCACGCGCCTTGGTCAACGATACGGATTTCGTCAACAAACTACAACGCGGCGAAGTGACACGCAGCGAATGCAAACACTCCAATTATTGCATCGGTCGTATGTATACCTTGGAGATGAAGTGTCACCATTGCGTGGAGCACTTGCCTGAACGTTTGAAGAATGAGGTGGACGAAGCGGAGAGAACGTTATGAACGAAAAGAAATGGTTGAATCGGTTTCGTGAAGCCAAGGGACATCAACCTTGGGCACTGGTGACGGGTGGTAGCTCGGGCATGGGCATGGAGTATGCACGTCAGTTGGCTGAAATTGGATGCAACTTGCTGTTGGTTAGCAATCAAGAGGAGGAACTGCAAAAAGCCGCCGAGGAGCTGAGACAAGGCCGAACCATCCAGGTCGTAACGCATTATCAGAATCTGGCCACGGAGACTGCGGCGGAAGAGTTGTTTGCTTTTTGTCAGTCGGAGCACCTGCAAATCGATATCCTCATCAATAATGCGGGTATGTTCTTCTTTGAGGAACTGACTACCGAAAATGAGACCAAGGCGTTGACCATGATGCGCCTGCATATTCTTACGCCGAGCAGGCTGTGCATTCTTTTCGGTGAGGAGATGAAGAAACGTGGCTATGGATACCTTATTAATATGTCGTCGATGGCGGCAACATTGCCTTGTCCGGGCATCACGGTTTATTCGGCTACCAAGGCTTATCTGAAGAGTTTCGGCAAATCCCTGTTTTTCGAAATGAAGCCATACGGGGTGGGTGTGACCACGGTTTGCCCGGCCGCCATAGCCACGCCGCTTTATAGATTAAAGCCCAACTTGTTGAAGTTTGGCGTGAAAATTGGACTGATAGGTACACCGGAATGGTTGGTGCGGAAGGCTTTGAAAGGCATGATGAAGAAGAAAAGGGTGGTGAGACCTGGCTTCATGAACCGCTATCTGCCGCCTTTGATTGCCGTTCTGCCCCATGGTTTAGTGAACAAGCTATGGCAAAAATTCAAGTAACGATATTGTTTTTGTTGGCCTGCCTGACGGCTTCGGCACAACGCTACGAGAAGGTCCCTTTTGGCGACTTCGAGCATTGGACGGTGCGTTATGTCACCGAATCTCAAGTCATTGGTGGCCAAGAGAAAGTGCTCTATGTGATAGGCCCTACCGATACCATCCGCGGTAACGACTCTTATAAATACAAGAACACGATTTGGTCTTCATCGAATGCCTTCGCCAAGGTGATGGGCGTGGTGAAGACGAGTACCAACGTCACCCCTGACGATGGCCCGACGGGCAAATGCGCAAAGCTGGCTACTGGGTTCGCCTCATGCAAAGTTGTCGGCCTCATTGATATAAAGGTGTTGGCGGCAGGTTCCATCTATTGGGGCAAGATGCTTGAGCCCATCACGGGTGTCAGCGATCCATACGCCTTCATGGACTGGGGTATTCCTTTTACCAAGCGTCCTAAAGCACTAGTTCTCAATTATAAAGCTACCATTCCGAACACGGGCAAGCTGGTGAAAGGCACCACGTTCCGTACCACGGAATTCAACGGATACGACGCTGCTGAGATTCTATTCGTTCTGCAAAACCGTTGGGAAGACGAAAAAGGCAACATCCATGCTAAGCGGGTGGGCACAGCTGTGTGTCATATCGACAAAAGCTCCAACGGATGGCAAAGCAATTTCAGAATCCCCGTCATCTATGGTGATGCCCGAAAGGCGAAGGAATACAAACCTTTTATGGATCTCATTTCAGGCGACAAAACCATGTATGCCTTGAACAAGAAAGGCAAGAAAAAAGCCATCAGGGAAGAGGCTTGGGCTGAAGCGGATTGTCCTGTCACCCATGCCATTATGGTGATCACCTCTGGCAGTCAAGGGGCTTTCATCGGTGCCGTGGGCAATGTGCTTTGGGTGGATGAAATCCGACTGGAGTATTGAGTGTTTTTTCATTTTTTGGTTGTGTTTTTAAAAATTTCCTATTTTTGCAGCCGTTTTTGAAAAAAGAATAGAACTATGGATTTAAGCAAAATTGTTTCGATATCCGGTAAACCTGGACTTTATGTGATTAAATCTCAAGCCGTTGGAAGGCTTATCGTTGAATCTGTCCTAGATGGCAAGTGCTCTCCCGCTTTTGCCCGCGAACGCATGAGCTCGCTTGAGGAGATCTCTATCTTCTCTGTCGATGAGGACCGCCCGCTCAAGGAAGTTTTCATGATGATCCACGACAAGATGGGCGACAAGGTCGACTTCGACTTCAAGAAGGCATCAAACGAAGAGTTGCGCGAGAAGTTCGCTTTCGTCATGCCTGACTACGACGAGGACGCCGTGTATCCTTCCGACATGAAGAAGGTCTTCGCTTGGTATCAGATGCTGAACGATAAGGGCCTTCTCGACTTTACTGTGGAGGAGGAAAAGACCGAGGCTGAAACGGAGGCCAAGGAAGAAAAAGAATAAGTTTTTCATAGGATACATTGATTGGAAGCCGCATTTTGCGGCTTTTTTTGTATCTTTGTCCCCGAATCCGTGGAGTCATTGCGGATTTGATCCGCAATCTCCCGCACAAAAGGAACAATATGAAACAAATTATAGACTTCAAACTGGTCGGAAAGCAGGACTTTGGCCGCTCGGTGCTGCTGCGGTTGCACGCGGAGCGAGCCTTGCCCGTGATCAATCCCGGACAGTTCGTCCAGGTACGCGTCGACGGCTCGCCGTCTACCTACCTGCGCCGTCCCATCTCCATCCACGACGTGGATTCCCAAACCCATGAAATCAGCCTTTTAGTGCAACAGGTAGGCGAGGGGACAAGACATTTGGCTGCGGCCGAAATGGGCGATACCATCAATGTGGTGCTACCGCTTGGCAATGGCTTCAGCATGCCAGAAAAAGGGGAGAGGTGCCTGCTCGTCGGTGGCGGTATCGGTATCGCGCCCTTGTTTTATTTCGCCAAGGTGCTGAATGAGAAAGGCGTTCGTCCGACTTTGTTATTAGGAGGAAAGACTGAAACTGATCTGCTTCGTCTGACTGACTATCAGAAGCTTGGTGAGACTTTCGTAACCACCGAAGACGGCTCGCTCGGCGAGAAGGGCTTCGTGACGATGCATTCGGTTTGGCAGAAACAGGAATTCGATAAGATCTACGTCTGCGGTCCCAAACCGATGATGAAAGCCGTTGCGAAACTGGCTACTGAAAAGGATGTTTGGTGTGAGGTTTCGCTCGAGAACTTGATGGCCTGCGGCCTCGGTGCTTGCCTCTGCTGCGTGGAGGACACTGTCGACGGCCATGTGTGCGTTTGCAAGGAAGGTCCGGTATTTAACACAAGGAGGTTGAAATGGTGAACATGACGATAGACTTGGGTCGCGGCTTGGTGCTGCGCAACCCCGTGATGACGGCTTCGGGTACCTTCGGTTATGGCGAAGAGTACACCGATTTCGTTGATTTGTCGCAATTGGGCGGCATCATCGTGAAGGGCACAACCCTGCATCCGCGCGAGGGCAATCCCTATCCGCGCATGGCTGAGACGCCATCGGGCATGTTGAACTGCGTCGGACTGCAAAACAAAGGCGTGCAGTACTTCATCGACACGATTTATCCCCGCATCAAGGACTTCGATACCAATGTGCTGCTCAACCTCTCGGGTTCCACCTTGGAGGACTATGTGAAAGGTGCCGAGATGGTGGATGCCTTGGACAAGATTCCTGCCATAGAATTGAATGTTTCATGCCCTAATGTGAAGCAAGGCGGCATGGCCTTCGGTGTGACTACTACCGGCATCTCGCAAGTGGTTTCCGAGGTGCGCAAGGTGTATCATAAGCACTTGATAGTGAAGTTGTCGCCCAATGTGACCAACATAGCTGAAATCGCGCTGGCTGCCGAGGCTTCTGGAGCTGATTCGGTCTCCCTCATCAATACTTTGATGGGCATGGCCATTGATGCTGAGAAGCGCAAACCGAAATTGTCCGTGATTACGGGTGGCCTGTCGGGTGCCTGCGTGAAGCCTGTGGCCTTACGTATGGTTTGGCAGGTGGCCAAGGCAGTGAAGATCCCCGTTGTGGGCTTGGGTGGTATCTCCAATGCTACCGATGCCGTGGAGTTCATGCTTGCTGGTGCTTCAGCCATCGAAATCGGCACTGCCAATTTCATCGATCCGGCGGTTTCTGCAAAGGTCGTATGGGGTATCAATGAGTATTGTGAACGGCATGGGTTTGCCAATGCCGCTGAATTAACGGGGGCCTTGTTGTAGAGACGCAAAATGTTGCGTCTCTACAGAATTGTTTTCAAATTCTGTTTAATTCGCACAATCCATCCTTGTTGCCCACCACGAAGTCGACGGGCGGATTCTTCCCTTGCACGAGTCGTGCGAGATATAGCGGCTCACCCAAGATGAAGAGGCTGCAATAGAAGGTGTTGCCCACCTTGAGTTTCGAGTTCTCGGCCGCTTCGACCTCAAACTTCTCCTCGCCAAGATAACGGAACGTGCAGCGACGATCGGGACGCCATGACACTTTCACTTTGTCGCCTACCTTCAACTCCTTGACCTCGATGTGGGGCGACAGTACCTTGTCGGAACCACTGTCCTTGCCAATGTCACCGACGAACTCTTCCCAACTTTCAAATCCCAAGAATCGGGAAAGGATTTGAAGGGTGCTGTTGCGCGTTTGGTCGGCACCGTCGATGTAGCCCCATAAGCGCTTCAGCGTGGTGGGACTCATGGTCTCGCGCGTGCGTTCGAAGATGGCGCCGCTGAGGAAGGTGAAATCGTTGGGCGTCTTGATCTTGCGCTTCATTTCTTTTTCGATGCGGTGTTTGAGCTCTGCGATTTCTGGGCTGGTTTTCTGCATGGGGTTATGGTTTAAAATTATAAAAGTCGCTATACTTTCCTAAACCATCATTGCGGACTCGATCCGCAATCTCCTATGCAAAAGGGGCTTGCCTTTGTTCATAGGAGATGGCGGATGTTCCTCCGCCATGACGCTAAAGAAAGAAACATAAACGTTTCTCTTTTTTCGGATGCAAAATAACGAACTTTTTCCGAAACAAAATTGGTCCTTTTTGGTCCTTGTTTGTTTCTATTGGCCTAATTGGAAAGAAAACCTTATCTTTGCAGCAAATTAAGGCGATGACGAATGACATCAGCACATCGGGACCCCTCGGCGGCACGTTCCTCTCGGAAGACGAGGTGCAGACCTCATACGAGCCCATGACGAGTCGTGGCTTCAACCTGTTGGTGAAGGTGAAGCGGCAGGGGAGGTGGTTCCTGCTGAAAGGATTGAAGCCGGAGTTTCGACAGCAGCCCGTCTACCTTGAGATGCTGAAGAAGGAGTATGAGCTGATGGTGCAACTCGACCATCCCAACATCGTGAAGGCATACGCCAAAGATATGGACGACGACCTTGGCCCTTGCATCGTGATGGAATACATCGACGGCGTGACCCTCGACCGGTTTTTGGAGACTCAGCCTTCACAGCAAGTGCGTCGCAAGGTGGTGGACCAACTCGTGGATGCCTTGGCTTACATCCACAGCAAGCAGATCCTGCACCGCGACCTGAAGCCGAGCAACATTTTGGTCACGCGTAACGGCAACAATGTGAAAATCATCGACTTCGGTCTCTCCGATGCCGACGACTATGCCATTTTGAAACAATCCGCTGGCACCTTGAAATACATGGCTCCGGAACAGAAGGAACAGGGCCGAAAAATAGACTGCCGTGCCGATATGTATGCCTTTGGCTTAATGTTGGGCAACCTGTTTCCTCACCGTTATCGCCACATCGCCAACAAATGCACGCGTCAAGACCCTGAGCGGCGTTATGAAGACATGGAGGCCGTGCGCAAGGCCTTGGCACACAGCGATCAGTGGAGAAGGACAATACCTTGGCTAGCCGTAATGGCTGTGATGATCCCCTTGCTCTTCCTTGCCATCAAACCAATCCCAAGCGTCGAGGAGACTGAAAGCGTGACAAGTGGCATGACAGCCGACCAAAAGAATTATTTTGACGAGGCCGACTGGTATCTGAACGTCTTTTTCCAACCGATCAGCAACGAAGCTGCCTCGGGGAAAGAGTATCGGGAGGTGTTGCAGGCCCGCCTGAACAAAGCCAGCATCGACGCCAAGACGATGATCAATGAGATGGCGAATCTCTATCCAAGCAACAGCCAGGCATGGCTGAACTTCGTTTTCCAAATGGGCGACTATCAGCGTGGAAAGGAGAACGCTGCCCTCAACTTCATCAACGACAACTGCAAGTCGTTTAGGGAAGCCTATCAGAGAGGCACAATCAGCCAAGCGGCATACGATAGTCTGGAATGGTTGGTCTCGCCTTCGATAACGACGCGACCCGTGCACGAAATCACGGCTACCGCTGCCACAGGAGGCATCGATGTGCTTGGGGTCAGGCACTACGGCGGGACGGAACAAGGCATTTGCTGGGGTATGTTGCATAACCCCACCCTCAAGAGCCGCCATGCGAGCTGCGAGCGTGGCTCCGAGCCTATCGTCATGGACAGTCTGCTGCCCAACACCACCTATTTTGTCAGGGCTTACCTGAAGAGCAGTGCTGGCACGACGTACAGCAACGAGGTGGCTTTCAGTACTTTGCCGTTGGATACCATTATCTCCTTGGAGGAAGGCGTCTTGCCAGGGCTTTTCTCCATCAAGGAGGGCAAGCAAGTTCGTTTCTCGAAAGGCAACCTCCAGTATCAGGCCACGACGAAGACCTGGCGTTTTGCCGAGCACCAATACGACATCATCGGGAAGGACAACGAGAAGATCTCGGAGACCTACAGCGGCTGGATCGATCTGTTTGGATGGGCAACGAGCGGCTACGACCATGGCGCGGTGAACTGGCAACCTTGGAGCGGCAACAAGGACACGCAAAGCAACGCCCTGCATTATGCCTACGGCAAGGCGTCGTACAATTTGTATGACCAGACGGGCAAGGCCGATTGGGGCTACAACGCCATCTCGAACGGTGGCAACCGCGAGCACCTTTGGCGTACGCCAAGGAAAGAGGAATGGATGTATCTGTTGTTTGTGCGCAACACCGCTTCGGGTGTCCGTTTCGCCAAAGCGACAGTGAATGGCGTGAACGGATTGCTCATTTTGCCCGACACGTGGAAAGTGACGACCTATCAGTTGAACGCTGTCAATGATGTATCAGCTGAAGCTAGAAACAATGTCATCAGTCAAAGTGATTTCCAGCAGGTGCTGGAGCCAGCGGGGGCGGTGTTCCTGCCCGAGGCAGGGGCCCGCACCATCGACGGAGTCTATTTGAATGCAGGTGTTTACCACACCGCGGATGCAGCCACCGAAGACTCATACGGGTTGGGTATGGTTATGATCAAGTGCGACGGTCACCGTGGCGACGGCCTCTCGGTGCGTTTGGTGCGGGATGCGGAGTGAGATTACATAAAATTCCAAACAAAAAATGACCAATATGGACTAATAGAGAAAACCGAAAGCCCAAAGCGGAATTTTTCTGAGGAAGGCCGACTCGATTCCATCGGCTGCCACGTAGGCATTCGGTTCCGCGGCAATCTGGCTGAAGCCTTTGTCTTGTCCACCCACTTCCACAACAATGTCTCCATCTATCCTAAAGTCCCCCTTCTTGTATCCGGCATATTCCACCACATGGCCTGCCGAAGCCAATTGGTTGGCGAAGAAGGTCTCGCGAACAGTCCCTGTCTCTGGAGTGTCTTGGCTGAGCGTATAAAGTAGGTTGGTATTGTCGAGATACATTTTGTCAGGCTTTTGCAAATCGGTGACACGCTTCAGGTCGGTGAACAAACGGCGAATTAGCCGAGCTTCATCCAGATGGGTGAGGTATTTAAGCGTGGATAGCCGACTGATGCCCGATGCTTTCGACAGCTTTGCAATATCCACCTCGTAGGGTGTCATTTGGGAAATGACGTGCAACAAAGCTTTAACTTGACGTGTGTATCCCACGTCTAGGCTACGGTATTTTGTCAGTTCTACGTCAATGATATAGTTGACCGTGTTTTCCAACTTGTCGTAATAATCCTGCTTTTGTTCAAAATAGAAAGGATAGTAGCCGAACTGTAGATAACGTCCCCAATGCTCTAGCGGATGGCATATCGAAGTTATTTGCATGCAAAACTCCGTTGGCTTGTCCAGCAATTGTTTGAGCGTTATGGGGGCGATGTCAAGTCCAGTGTCGAGATGCAGGAACTCGCGGAGCGACAGTCCAGGCATGTCATACGGCATCAGGCGTCGCGAGAGGTCGGCTTGCCCGTCATTGATTTGGATAAGTGAAGACCCGCTCAGCACGATATGCAGATCGCGGTAGAGGTCGTAGATTTCCTTGATTTCCCTGCTCCACCCCGGATATTTGTGCACTTCGTCGATGAAAAGCCATTTTCCTCCCATCTTTACGAAGTTGTCAGCCAAATCAAGCAAGCTGTGGGCGGCAAAATAGTTAGTGTCGGCCGAACAATAAAGCACATGACGGTTGCCTGCGGCGAAATTCTGCTTGATGTATTGTTGCATCAGCGTTGACTTGCCCACGCCCTTGGGGCCTCTGATGACGATAAGACGCGACTTCCAATTCACCCGTTGCATATAGTCGCGGATGTATTCCATCGGAACTGTTGAAAGATAAGCATCATGACGTTTAAAAAGACTGTCCATATCATTTTGCTTTTAATGTGTTAATGTTGATGAACATTTTTATTATATATGTGTTAATTGTGGTAAACACTTACAAATTAAAGGTGTTAATCAAGGTAAACACCATTATTGGGTGCAAAAGTAGGAATAATTTTTTAATGCGCAACTTTTTCGATTCATAACAGCCAATCGAGCAACTCCCTACTGAACTACTCCGACTTCCATTCCTCAATTCTCAATTTCCAACTGGATCACAACTAACTGACAATCAGTTATAAGCAAAAAGGACCAACAAGGACCAGCGGGAATCGGATTTTTTTTAATTTATTTGCAACGGAAAACCTAATCAACTAAACACAAACCATTAAAAAGTTGCGCCCGACACGAATAAGGGATAAGAAAATGAATAAAAACATGATTTTTAGGATTTCTTTGTTGCTAATTGTGGCAATATGGATTATGCCTTCTGCATTTGCTCAGAATCGCAAATTGCAAACCAAAACAATAAACACTACGATATTCGGCATGCCTGCCAAGCAAACTGCGTCTTATTATATTGATAACAAAGGAGAGATGGTCCTTCACGGTAAAACGACTGTCTCTGGCAGCATGAACAATTCAAGGGGGAAAGCTTCTGTTACTGAAATAATCACTTTTAAAGACGACGAGCCGATAGGGCCTTGTAGCATAACATATACTATTAATAATTCCACTGGTAAAATAAGTGGGCAGACTGATGAGGATGGGATGGCAGGTACGTGGACTGTGTCCAATATCCCGGGAACAAATAATATAAAGAGTGCAAGTTTCACTATAAAAGATCGTAGGATTGTTAAGCTCAATGCAATCGGATTTGATGGCACTACAGTCGATTTAAGTAGTGATGTACAAGGTAGGTTGTCGGGGAATGGCAATGGCTTGAAGTTTAAAAATGGTATCGTTACTAACTGTATGAAGAATAAGCAAGGAAAGGAAATTACCGAGTTCTCCCCAAAAGCAAAAGCCATGATTGATGAACTCAAAAATCGCGAGGTTTCATCAGAGGAGCTTGTTTATTTTTAAACTGTGCCCGACATAGATTATTATAGGTAGCAAAAAACAACAAAACAAATTATTCAAATAACTCAATAAAAGTTGCGCCCGACACGCATTTAGGGATAATAAAATGAAGAATTTATTACGAATACTGCTCCTCGCATGTGCTGTTTTTCTAGGGATGGGATTGTTAACAGCCCAGACGGAAGAGCAAGAGGTGAAAAGTAAGACTATTAATTTGGGGGCAAATACTAGTAAAATGATTCCGTTATGTGGAGGGAAAGCTGATAATTATTGTAAATGTGAGTTTGTTGTACCTGCTTCGTCATTGTCTTTCATGAAAGGGAATTTGGTCAAAGAGATTAGATTTAAAAGTAATACTGGTAGTCCTAAACAATGGGGGAGTGCTAGATTTCGTGTTTTTGTGAAAGAAATCGAAAAGTCTGAACTCTCTGATTATCAAGGTTTAGATAATTCGACAATAGTATTTGATGGTAGTTTGGCTTCCGATAATTTTTTGATGGCTGTCCCGTTTTCCACCCCATATGAATACAAAGGTGGCAATCTATTGATTGGAGTTTATCAAATATCTCCAGGAAGTAAAGCAAAACTTTCTTTCTATGGAGTAGAAGCAAAGGGTGCAAGCATTGTTGGCTGGAATAAAGAAGGCCTTGATAATATTACGGCGGCAAATTCTAGTATAATTGATTTTTGCCCGGAAATGACATTTCTCTATCAAGCGAAACCTGTACGCCATTATGTTGACTTTGGATTGCCGAGTGGCACTTTGTGGGCAGTCAGTTATGTAAACACTGGTAAGGATAACCATAACCATAGCTATGATTTCTTTCGTTGGGGGGATACCTTGGGACGGTACACAAATGATTATAGTAGATATAAATTCTATGATGAGTCGAGTTTGTTGATAAAGTATTGTGACGACTGGCAAAAAGGAAGAAATAGTTATGTTGATAATCTGTTAAACCTAGAGACGAAAGACGATGCTGCAAGTGTTAAATGGGGTGACGATTGGCAGATGCCAACCAAAGAACAAATTGAGGAATTGGTGCGATATACTGTGTGGGAAAATGGAGAAATTTTGAGTCTAAGAAATGGTAGGGTGCTAAAAATAGGAGGGGCTCAGATATGGTCTAATACTATTGTTAAGGGAGACCCGAACAAGGCATATTGTTTAGATTTGACGAATAATCGTGTAGAAAAAAAGGAACGTAAGGATATATGTAAAGTCCTTCCTGTGAAGGCTAAGGCACGTAGTGTGGAAAAGTTTGATCCACACGCAAAGAGGACAATAGATACTGAGGAGCATGAGTATGTTGACCTCGGACTGCCTAGTGGAACCCTTTGGGCGACCTGCAACATTGGCGCAAAATCTCCAGAAGACGTTGGCGACTATTATGCATGGGGAGAGACGGATTTAAAATGGATGTTCAATAAGAATACTTATGTCCATTATGACCACTCAAATGGGAAGTTGAAGAAATACTGTAAAAATAGAAAATTTGGCAAAGTTGACAACTTGCGTGAGCTAGAACCAGAAGATGATGTTGCTACTTATAGGTGGGGTAGCGCCTGGTGTATGCCAACGAAAGAACAATGTCAAGAGCTGTTAGATAATACTGTTGTTGGCGAATTTACAGAAAACGGCGTAAAAGGATATTTGTTTAGGGCTAGGAATGGGAATACACTGTTTATCCCGTTTACTAGCTATAAGGCTGGAACTTCTTTAGCAGATGATGTTGATGAGTATGGCTTTTGCAATATTTGGACCAAGACGCTTTGCCCAGAAGGTAGGGACCCCGGTTGTAGCATGAGTGCTTATTGCGGAAGGGATTGGACAGGGTTGCTTTATGGAGGCCCTGAAACTGCATTTGTACTAGCGCTCAGAACAAAAAAGGTGGTTAGTCTTGATCGCTTATACGGTGTGTGTGTGCGGCCTGTTCGTTCCGTGCCAAAGTAATAACAACGACTACCAGGTTTTTACGCCGGTAGTTATGTGTCATTGTCAACACAGGTGAATATTATGGGCAAGTCCGTCCCGTTTCATGTTCTATGCAAAGAGGGTGACTAAAAAGTAGTCATCCTCTTTTTTTTTCGGCATTAGGATTGAGGGCGGTCAAGCATAATTCACTTCCGAACTTGTTGTACCCGTCCTCGTTACGCTACAATTTTCATCCAGCTTGCTTGATCAACCATTCCGCTTGGAGTAGGTTTTCCTTGCAAGAAAGTTTATTAATTGCAGATTCTTAATATGCTGTTTTATAGTGCAATATAAAAAGGACTAACAAGAACCGAATGAAATTGTTTTTTTCATTTATTTTGCAAGTGGTTAGTATATTAACTAATCACATTTCTATATTTGTCATCACTAGTGTCCACTAAAAATTTGGACGATTAAAAATTGAATGTTTAACTTTAAAATAACAACAGTTCACTATTATCAATTTGTTCTTTGACATCGTGGTAATCAGTTTTATCGAAGAGATCCCTGAGCGGAGTCTTGTCGGTTAGCGAGATGCTCAGTATCTGAAGGACCTCGTAGGTTGAGCGTTCAAGTCGCATGTCGTGTTGGACCACGGCCACAAGGCAGAAAGTGATGATGGCGACATATATCTGCGTCTTCACGGCGTTCTCTGAAGTGCCCCAAAACTTCTTGATTTTGAGGTGCTGTTTCAACCACTTGAAGAACAGCTCTATCTGCCAGCGGTTCTTGTAGAGTTCCGCAACCAGCAAGGCTTTAAGGCCTATAGCGTTGGTCAGGAACATGAACTCACGTCCCTGCTCCTCGTCCCAGTACCTGATGAGCCTCAGCCGTTCCGGATAGTTTTTCGACGGGTAGTACCCTGCCAACTCTATCTCGGCATCCGAGAGGACGTTCTTCGGAAGTCGCCGTTTCCACTTGACAATCTTGTACTTGAGGTTGCCCTTGGAGCGGATGACGAAGAACGACTTGAGCACATTGATGCGGTACAGTCTCTTGAAGTCGTTGTAGCCTCGGTCGAAAATGTAGAACGAGCCTGGCTCGTAGGGTATCACGTCCATCGCCTTAACGTCATGAACCGCCGCCGGCGTGATATGGACGAAGGCCGGAACTTGGGTTTCGACATCGTACATCGTGTGAACTTTGACACCGCCTTTCGTGGTCCGGAACTTCGCCCATTCGAACACGCTCAGGCACAGGTCGATGGTGGTCGAGTCGAACGCATAGACGTTGCCTTCGAGTTTGAAGATGTCCGTACACCTCTTTCTTCTTGCTTCGTCTATCATGTGGTAAGCAAAGTCCTCGAAGATGCGGCAGTCCCTATTCTCGTTGGCCTTGGCCAGGTTGCTCCTCGTGATGTGTTTCCTCATTCCAAGGAAGTAGCACTTGCCCCGATGGGCTTCCAGCGCGACTATCAAGTCCCGTAGGCTTTCACGGTTGGACAACTGACCGAACATCAAGACAAGAAGTTGGTTCCAGCATGTGAAGTGTTTGACGTACTTGTCGCCATGATACTTGCGAACGTAGTCGTTGAACAGACTTCTGTCAAGGAGCGAGGTGAGTTGGGAGAAAACGTACTTGTCTTTGTTCATCTGCCGAAGGTTTTCGGCAAAGATAAATTCAAATCCGTTTCACTTCAAAATCTCTGGGATTAACTGATTTTACTACTATTTCAAAGAACTATATCGTTTTTTTAGTGGACAGCAATGGCTGATTTATAGAAGTGAAGCCCTAAATAGTTTTTTGGGGCTTTACTTGCCTATGTTTTACAAAAGATTGTGTCATAACAAATGGAATAACAAATGGATCTGAATAGTATAAAAGACGTCATGGAATCTTATTTGAGCCGAGGGTTTGGATCGATGAACAAAAATGATTTTGAGGTCTTTGTCTTTCATTGGCTGATTAACAATAAAACAGAATGCAAAGGTAAATCCGATTTTGTTATCAGTCAATGCTTAAAGATTCCAGAGTCAAAAGTTGCCAGACTGCGTTATGAGGCAGGACTCAAATACACGAATCCCAATCCGGATATGTATAGAGAAGAATTGAAAATGGCGTTGAAAAAGGCCAAATGTCAAGAGGGGACAGCTGAAGGCAAGATTACCATGTCAATTTCGGACAAGCTTTTACGACAATACTTGTCAAACTTGCTAATGGAGGATGGTAGGTTCTTGGACGGGTCATTCAACTCTAACATTGTCACAATGTCGGCTGGTAATTTTGTTTTTGTTATTGGACGAAAAAGACAGGAAGGCATTAATTGCAGAAGCCAAAAAGGATATCAAGGAAGGTAAACAAATGCCAAAGACCGTTGCTGAATCCCTTAAACAATTAGGTATAAGTTTAAGCAAGTCGGTTTTGGAAAAAATAATTGGTTCGTCTGCTGATACATTAGTTGAAACCATAAAAGACCTGATAACATCAAAAAAATAAGAGAACAATTAACAAAAGGAAATTGAACTATAAAAGTTGCGCCCGTCACGCATTAGGGAAATGAGTTTAATGTTGTTTATAAGCCCTCCGCTTCTGTTTTGAGGCGGAGGGTTATTCATTCCAATCGCCGGCAGGGGATCCCTGTCGGCGCTTGGGTTTTTGCCCTGCTTTGCTTGCTGTTACGTTTTTATCAAGTAATATGGCTGAATATTCAACCAAGTAGGCGAGTAAAACAAACTGATAAAAATCGCACAGAAAATAAGGAAAAACTTGGATAAGTGTGCGGATTTCTAGAAATGAAGCATCGAAATAGTCGTTTTTTTGAGAGAAAATTACAAATAATGTTATTTTCTATTGAAAAAGTTACTAATTTTGCCATCGAAAAAATAGATAACCCATGAACGAGTTGGCCGTCTTAAAGAACATCCCTGTTAATACTGCCGCTGTCGCTTCGCTGTATCCTGGTGTGAAGTCGGCGAACAGAAAGGTGGCAAATCTCGAGAAGACGGGCAGGATAATACGACTGAAGCGGGGCCTTTATGTCGTGGCTCCAAAGGAAAGCGGCCTTTTGCTGTCGTTGAACCTGATAGGCAATGTGCTTTATGGCCCGTCGTATGTGTCAAGGTTGACGGCGCTGCGTGAATACGGACTGATACCAGAGCGGGTCGAGGTGGTGGAGTCGATGACGACGCATCTGAAGGTTTCTTTTCAGAATGACGCAGGACGGTTTGAGTATCATCATTGCGCCAAGGACTATTATCCCATTGGCATTACCCAGCGCGAAGAGGAGGGCGTGACCTACTTGATCGCCACCCCTGAAAAGGCATTGTGCGACTATATCATCACCACCCCAAGGCTTCCGCTACGTTTTCTCAAAGACACCTATGCCTTTCTTGAAGAGGACCTGCGACTGGATATGGATGCCTTTATGGAAATGAACGTGGACCTATTCCGACAGTGTGCCGCAGTAAGTAAGAAACGGCAAGCCATCAACAACCTAATAAAGATTTTGGAAAGATGAACGACTTTTTTGAGAGGGCGCTGCAGCGCTATCAGATCAATACTGCCAAAGACAAGCAGAACGCCATTTATGAGATCACCCAGCAGGTGGTATTGGCAGGACTGCATCGTGGAGGGTTCTTTGACAAGGCCGCTTTCTATGGCGGCACTTGCCTGCGACTGTTCCATCAACTGCCTCGTTTCTCCGAGGATATGGATTTCTCTCTGCTCACCACTGATGAAGGGTTTGTGTTTGAGAACTATTTCCAGCCTATTATTGACGAGTTCGATAGTTTGGGACGCAAGGTTGAGATCAAAAAGAAGGACAAAAAAGTATTCGGTAGAGTGGATTCCGCTTTCTTGAAGGACAATACGAATGTTTATAATGTGGCATTCCAGACGGAGAAAACGGTGAAGGTGAAGATAGAAGTCGACACGCAACCGCCTTTGTTGTTCCAAACAGAGCAAAAGGCACTGACACTGCCTTATACCTTCATGGTGCGATGTTTTCAACTGCCTGACCTTTATGCAGGAAAGATGCACGCCTTGGTGTTCCGTAATTGGAAGTTGCGTGTGAAGGGGCGTGACTGGTACGATTTTGAATGGTATGTGCGTTGGCAAGTACCTCTTGATTTCAAGCATTTGCAAGAGCGTATCCGTGAGTTCAATGGTGAGGTAATGTCAATCGAGGATTTTAAGACGGCCTTAAAAGAGCGTTTGGCCACTACAAACATTGAGGATGTAAAGACTGATGTCCGGCCATTCCTCAAGAGCGACCCTCACGAACTCGACATTTGGTCGAACGATTACTTCCTGCAATTGGCGGATAGGATAGTGTTTAAGGAATAAAGCTAGTTTTTGGTTTCTCAAAAAGGGTGGAGAAAAAAGTACCCTCATACAAAATTCACCTCCGGACTAATCCTTATCTCAAACTTTTCCTCCACGGATTCTTGGATTTTGTGGGCTAGTTCTACTATATCACAACCTTTTCCGCCGCCATAATGAACCAGGACGAGGGCCTGCTTGTCGTACACGCCCACCTGCTCATTGCGCCAGCCTTTCCAGCCGGCTTGCTCAATGAGCCATCCCGCAGGGACTTTCACCTTGCCGTTAGGCTCGTCGTAGTGCGGCATCGTGGGATATTCCTTAAGCAAGATCTCAAATTGCGCCTTTTCAATGACAGGGTTTTTGAAGAAACTGCCCGCGCTGCCGATCTGCTTCACATCGGGGAGTTTGGCGTCGCGGATGGCGCAGATGGCGTCGTGGAGATGCTGTAAGGTCGGGTTGACGATGCCATTTTGCTCCAGATAGGCTTTGATATTGCCGTATTCAAGGTGGAGTGGGGCGTCTTTCTTTAGCAGGAAGTCCACCGAGGTGATGACATATCGGCCTTTCAGTTCGCCTTTGAAAATGCTTTCTCTATAGCCGAAACGGCATTCCTCTTTGGTGAAAACCTTGGTCTCGCCAGTAGTCAAGTCTATGGCCTCGCATTGTGCGAAGCTGTCCTTCAGTTCCATGCCGTAGGCGCCTATGTTTTGCACGGGGGCAGCACCCACCTTGCCTGGGATATGGGCAAGGTTTTCCACACCATGCCAACCCTTGCCGACACAGAAGCGTACGAAGTCGGGCCAGTCCTCACCGGCTTGGACGCGAACCACGACTTCATTTCCGCCTTCCTTAAGGATTTCAATGCCTTTGGTGTTGATATACATGACAAGGCCGTCAAACACCTCGTTTTGGAAAAGGATGTTGTTACCTCCGCTAAGAATCAAGGTCTTTTGGAGTTGCAAGTCACCTCTCTTGATGAGGGCTTGCAGGTCGTTCGCATCGTTGATTTCAACGAATTCTTTGGCCACGGCATCGAAGCCGAAACTATTGTAAAGCCGTAGGTTGATGTTGGTTTTCATGGCTGCAAAAATAGTTATTATTCATCATTCATTATTCTGCATTCCTAATTTTCCTATTTTTGTCCCATGAAACGCGCCATCGTATCGGTGATCAACGACTTGGTCACGGACCAAAGGGTCAACAAGTCGTGCCTGGCCTTGCAAAAGGCTGGATACGAGGTGCTTTTGGTCGGGCGGAAGCAACGCAAAAGCCCACCGATGGACCAACGTCCATACGCCACACACCGCATGAAACTGCTCTTCGAGAAAGGACCGTTGTTTTATGCCGAATACAACATCCGCTTGTTTCTCTATTTGATGTTTCATCGCGCCAATCTGCTGCTGTCCAACGACTTGGATACCGTTTTGCCCAATTATTGCATTTCGCGTTTAAAAGGCAGCAAGATGATCTTTGATAGCCATGAGTACTTCACGGAGACGCCCGAATTGGTCCATCGACCCAAGGTGCAACGCGTGTGGAAACGCATTGAGGGTTTTGTGGTGCCCAAGTTGGACGAGATGATCACCGTTTGCGACAGCATTGCCGACCTGTTTCGCGAGAAATATGGAGTCAAATGCCATGTCATCCGCAACATCCCCCCGCGCAAGGCCCTGCCGCCAAAGGGTGACAAAGCGGAATTGGGTTTGCCGACAGATAAGCACCTAATGGTCTTGCAAGGCTCAGGCATTAACATCCAACGCGGCGCTGAGGAATTGGTGCAGTCCATGACAATGCTAGACGACTGCTTCCTCATGATTATCGGTGGTGGCGATGTGTTGCCTGTCTTGAAGCAAATGGTTGAAGACCTGAAGATTGTCGACCGCGTTCGTTTCTTTCCACGTATGCCTTACCAGCAGATGATGGCCTACACACAACTCGCTGAATTGGGCTTCTGTCTCGATAAGGACACCAACCTCAACTACCGCTTCAGCCTGCCCAACAAGTTGTTCGATTTCATCCAGGCCGGTGTGCCGATCGTGGCTTCGCATCTGACTGAGATCGAGAAGATTATTCGACAATACGACTTGGGCATGTTCATCGAAAACCATAAGCCTGCCACCATCGCAGCCACGATTCGGGAGGCCTTGTCGGACGAGGCGAGAAGGACTCAATGGCAGCAAAACCTGACCCTCGCGGCACAGGAGTTGTGTTGGGAGAACGAGGAACAAAAACTGCTTGAAATCTACCGACATTATGAGTGAACCCCATCTCCATATCATCTCCTTCGACGTGCCCTATCCTGCCAACTACGGTGGGGCCATCGATGTGTTTTACCGTGTGAAGGCCCTCGTCGAGGTTGGCGTCAAGGTGCATCTGCATTGTTTTGAGTACGGTCGCGGCGAGCAGGAGATCCTGAAGCGATGCCATGAGGTGAAATACTATAGGCGCGACACTTCCTTTGCCAAACAGCTGAGTCTCACACCGTTCATCGTCAACTCACGCCGATCGGAGGCTTTGGTGCAGGATTTGCTGAAAGACGACTATCCTATCCTTTGTGAGGGTCTACATACTACTGCCGTCTTGCTTGACAAACGCCTGAAAAACAGGAAGATTTATGTTCGTGCGCACAATGTCGAACACGATTATTATAAGGGATTGGGCGATACGGAAAGGTGTTGGTGGAGACGTCTCTACTATCATGCTGAAGCATTGAAATTGAGGCACTATGAACCGGTGCTGAAAAAGGCGGCCGGCATTTTCGCCATCTCTCAACAGGATGCCGACCATTTCAGCAAGCTCTATCAGAATGTCGTTCTTGTTCCAGGATTCAATGCGTCCGACTCGGTGTGCTCGGAGACGGGTAGGGGCGACTATGTGCTATATCACGGCAACCTCTCGGTGCGCGAAAACGAAGACGCAGCCAAGTGGCTGATAGAGAATGTCTTTAGCGAGTTGGATTTACATTGCATCGTGTCGGGTTTGAATCCTTCTGAAAAACTGGTGAAGTTGGCTGAAAAATACAGCAACGTGACCTTGGTGGCCAATCCCGATGATGCCGAGATGATCGACCTCTTGCGACAGGCACAGGTGAACATTCTTGTGACTAATCAACCTACTGGCTTGAAACTCAAGTTATTAAATGCGCTTTATAATGGACGCTTCTGTTTGGTCAATTCTGACATGGTGAAGGGGACGTCATTGGAAAGCCTCTGTGTGGTGGCCGACGAGCCCGAGCAGATGATTGCTGAAATCAAACGCTTGATGGAAGAGGATTTCACCGAGGATGATATCGACGAACGCGATGCACAAATGCGGCAGTTGTATGATAATGAGGAAAATGCGCGTAAGATTGTTGAAGTCATTTATGGTTAAAGGCCGGTGGCATCCTCTAAGGTAAGAGATTGCGGATCAAGTCCGCAATGACGACCTTGGGTGAGACTGCCATAGGTTATTGGACATGGTTTATTACTCCATCTCCGAACACACCACCGTCCCATTCTTACAATTGGCGATGCGGGAGGGGTATTTCTGCATGAGGGTGTAGTTGTGTGTGGCCATCAGCACCGCGGTGCCGTTCTCGCTAATGCTGCGAAGGAGTTTCATCACATCCAGGGTTGTGTCGGGGTCGAGGTTGCCAGTGGGTTCGTCGGCCAGGATGACATCAGGCTCGTTAAGCAGGGCGCGGGCGATGGCGACACCTTGCTGTTCGCCCCCCGACATCTGGTGTGGCATGCTCTTGCGTTTGTCGCTCAATCCCACCTTTGCCAGTACCTCGTCGATGCGGCGTGAGATCTCGGCTTTCTCGGTCCACCCTGTGGCTCCTAACACAAACTCCAGGTTTTTCTCCACGCTGCGGTCAAACAGCAGCTGAAAGTCCTGAAACACGATGCCGATTTTGCGACGCAGGTAGGGGATGTCTTTCCTTTTGATTTGTGTGAGGTCGTAGCCAGCCACTCGGAAAACGCCGTCACGGGCGGGCAACTCGCCGTATAAGGTCTTCAATAAAGAGGACTTGCCGCTTCCCGTGCGACCGATGAGATAGATGAATTCGCCCTTGTTTAGGGTCAAGTTGACGTTCGACAAGACGAGATTTTCTCTTTGGAAAATGGATGCTTTCTTGATTTCTATGATTGGTTCCGACATGGTATGATTCAAAATTTATGTTCAATATTTCTCGGCCACCACGTTGTGACAGCCCTACTTCTAGCTCCTAACTGAAAACCGGTAACTACCAACTTCCCGAGGCACCTCCGCCACCGAAGCCTCCGCCACCAAAGCCACCAAAGCCACCACCGCTACCTCCGAAGCTGCTTCCTCCGTAACCACCACCCATGGGGATCCAGATGGTGCGTGAACCACCTCCTGAGTAGTTTTGGCCACTACCACCGGAAGACTTGGAGAAGATAATCACGATGGCAATGATGAAGAGAATGATCGTCCACAGAGGGAATCCGTCGTCGTCATTGTACTCGTCTTGGGTGAACTTGCCCGAGCAGAGGCCCATGATGATGTCCACGGCCTTTTCGATGCCCTTGAAATAATTGTCTTCCTTGAATTCGGGAATCATCTCCTTTTCGATGATGTTCTTGGCCGTGGCGTCAGTAACGTAGGGTTCCATGCCGTAACCGGGACTGATGTCGACATAACCATTTTCTGAGTCTTTCTTAGGCTTGACTAGGATGACCAGACCGTTGCCCTTGTCCTTTTGTCCTACACCCCAGCTGTGTCCGATTTTTGTGGCATAATCATGCACATCATAGCCTTGCAGGTCATCGACAAGCATGACGAGAATCTGTGTAGAGGTGCTGTCGTTGTAAGCCACTAGTTTATGCTCAAGTGTGTTGATTTGCGATGCCGTCAAGGTGCCTGTATAGTCATTTACCAAACGTGGCGGGTTGGGCGGGCTTGGCAATTGGGCTTTCAGCGTCATGCCCAAAGCGAGCATCACGAAGATAAGGCCAAAGAGAAGCGTAAGTTTATGTCTATCAGTTGTCTTCATAGGAGATGTCGTCAGGTATTTCGTTGATATCGTCAGATTGATAGGGGAAGTAGGCCTTCAACTTCTCGCCACAGCGTTGTATGCCCGCTTCGAGCCCTTCGGCGAAGTGCCCTTCTTTGAAGTAGCTCAACATCAGGTCTTTCACGTCGTTCCAAAAGCCTTTTTCCACCACTTTGTTGATGCCTTCGTCGCCGAGGATGGCGAATTTGCGGTCCTTGACGGCTAGGTAGATGAGAACACCGTTGTGCAGTCGGGTCTCGTTGAGATTCAGTTTGTCGAAGACGACGAGGCTGCGTTCCTCCACGTCGCCTTTGCAGCGGTTTTCGATGTGCACTTTGATTTCGCCCGAAGTGTCCAGTTCGGCCTGCTTGATGGCCTCCACGATGCGTCGGTCCTCCTCTCGGTTCAATATGGTGATGGCATTGGACATGATGTGTTCTTTTGACCGCAAAAATAGACAATTTCCGTAATTTTTCATGCATTAGTCGAATATGAGACGATTTTTTGTTTCTTTGCAGCATCAGAAAAAGGATAGGAACATGAACATAACCTTTAAGGCGATGATGGCCATCATGCTGATGATGCTTCTTGCTGCGGGTTGCAACAAACCTGATGAACCGAATCACGGCAATGACCTTGGAAATGAACTCAATGGTCACGAATGCGTCGACCTTGGCCTTCCGAGCGGCACTTTGTGGGCCACTTGCAATGTGGGTTCAGAAACGCCGGAAGGCTATGGCGACTACTATGCTTGGGGCGAGACCGAGCCCAAGGAGTTCTATGATTGGAAAAGCTATAAATACGGCCGTTTCATCCATGAGCGTTATGAGTTGAACAAATACTGCACCGACTCGTCTTTTGGGCTCGACGGATTTGTCGACCACCAGACGGTTATGGAGCCCGATGATGATGTGGCCAGGGTTTGTTGGGGCGCTGGTTGGCGCACACCTTCCATTGGGGAATGGGAGGAGTTGTTCCTGAACACGACTGGTGCGTGGACTACGTTGAACGGTGTGAAAGGATGGCGCATTACCGCGTCGAACGGCAACGGTCTCTTCTTGCCAGCTGCGGGTTATTGGTGGGAGGATGTGCTCAATGCCGACCTGGGTCTCTACTGGTCGAGTACGGTCAACAAAGAGTTCCCGTATCGAGCATGGGGATTCCATTTCAATTTGGACAGCAGCCACCTCTGCGGCAGCAGCGACCGCAACCGAGGACAAGTGGTGCGGGCGGTGTGCTGCCGTCAGTAAAGCAACCCGTACATCCAAAGCGGGATTTTGTTTCCATAACCCACCTCGGTTTCATCGATGGCCAAATAACTGTTGGGGAGGTCCTTGATTTGGTCGAAGCTTTTCTTGCGCCCGCCCACTTCAAAGAGGTACTTCCCGTCAACAAGGAAATCTCCTTTTGGTGGATAGGTCACCTGATGCGATTGGCTCAACTGGTTCAGGAAGAACAACTCGCGCATCGTGCCGAGGTTGGGCTGCATGGTGAACGCATTCATGAGGTTGGTGTTGTTGAGGTAGATCTTTTCGGGTCGCGACAGGTCCGACAACTTTCTGGGCGTGTCGGTGAGCAAAGACAGCAGCCCAGCCTTTTCCAAGGCATACAGCATCTTCAACCCTTGGTTGCGGTCGGTGTCCAACTCGCGGTAAAGCTCCGACATGTTGGGCTTCTGTGGCACTTGCTCGGCCAGGATCATGAACATCTTCTTGGCTTTCTTGATGGTGGATTGCTCCACATTCTCAATTACTGCATAATCGTTCTCCAGGATGTGGTTGACCACATTCTGCAAGCGGTTGGCATAGCCTCCGTAAATATCCTTGTAGAAAGGATAATACCCAATCTTCAGGTATTGGACGAAAGCAGGCAGCACCTTGAACCCGTCGCTGATGATTTCCATGGCGATGTTCTTGTGCTTTTTCAGCAAATCCTTCAGTTCGATGACGGGGATGTCCTTGATGCCTTCAAACTTCAGGTATTCGCGGAACGAGAGTCCCGTCAGGGTGTATTCCATCAGCCTTCTCGAGAGGTCGCCTTTGCCTTTTTCCATCTTGAGCATCGACGAGCCGGTGTAGGCGACGTAAAGCCCGGGGTAGTTGTCGTTGAGGTTTTTCAGGACGGTCTGCCACGAATCCAGATAATGAATCTCATCAAGGAAAAGATACCTGCCGCCATAGGCATAGTAGTCCTCCACCACATCCGCAAAAGCGTGTGTTGCAAACCATAGGTCGTCCAAGG
>Ga0310697_10000651_pt1 | contig 44825 bp, 53 predicted proteins | sample 172DNAGHGlowgp2_FD_203883 | JGI IMG/M metagenome (GOLD analysis project Ga0310697, IMG submission 203883) | Sheep rumen microbial communities from Palmerston North, Manawatu-Wanganui, New Zealand - 1728 DNA GHGlow gp2 (v2) (version 2) | ecosystem: Host-associated > Mammals > Digestive system >...
GTAATTCACGAGCACCAGAGTTATCAGCAACTTTAAGTCTTGATTCTTGCATTACCATAATGATACCTCCTATAGGATAACAGCTTCGATTAGTACATCTACAAGTTCATATCTCTTAGTTTTTGATAATGGTCTTGTACTTCTAATTCTAACTGTATCTCCTTCTTTAGCTTTATTTAATTCGTCATGAGCTGTATATTTCTTAGAATATTTAACTCTTTTTCCATAAAGTGGATGCTTTTTGTATGTTTCAACTAAAACAGTAATAGTTTTATCGTTCTTAGCACTTACAACTTTACCAACTAATGTTGTTCCTTTAGTTTCTTTAGTTTCTGCCATTATTCTTCGCCTCCATTTTCTCTTTCTGCTAGGATAGTATTCATTCTAGCAATGTTCTTTCTTAATTCATGTATTCTAGCAGGTTTCTCTAATGAACCAGTAGATTGTTTTAATCTAAGATCAAACAATTCTTTTTTAGATTCTTTAATCTTTGTAACTAATTCTTCATCAGATAAAGCTCTTAGTTCTTTTAAAGTTTCATTTACTTTCATTAGATCTCACCTTCTTCTTTCTTAACTATTTTGCAAGTTATAGGAAGTTTATGTGATGCTAGTCTTAAAGCTTCTCTTGCGATTGCTTCATCAACTTCGCCTACTTCAAACATAATTTTTCCTTTTTTAACTACGGCAACCCATTGTTCAACGTTACCTTTTCCTTTACCTTGACGAACACCTAATGGTTTCTTTGTCATAGGTGTATGTGGGAAGATGTTGATCCATACTCTACCGCCACGTTTCATATAACGAGTCATAGCGATACGTGCTGCTTCAATTTGTTGAGCAGTGATGTATGTACCTTCTGTAGCCATTAAACCATATTCACCGAAAGTTAATTTTGTATTTCCTTTTGCGTGTCCTTCGTATGATAAACGATGAAGTTTACGATACTTAGTTCTTTTTGGCATTAACATTTGCTACATCTCCCTTCTTATTTTTCTTAGCAGGAAGAATTTCTCCTTTATAAATCCATACCTTAACACCGATCTTACCATAAGTAGTATCAGCTTCTGCTATAGCATAATCTATATCAGCTCTAATAGTATGTAGAGGAACTGTACCTTCAACATATCCTTCAGTACGAGCCATTTCAGCTCCACCAAGTCTACCTGAAACTGCAGTCTTGATTCCTTTAGCTCCAGCCTTCATTGTATTTCTGATAGCTCTCTTTTGAGCGCTTCTGAATGGTGCTCTTGCTTCGATTTGAGATGCAATTTGTTCTGCAACAAGTTTTGCATTTAAATCAGGATTCTTAACTTCAATAATAGATACATATACATCTTCATCTACTAATTTCTTTAATTTGTTTCTTAATTTTTCAATATCTTCACCGCCGTGTCCGATAATTACACCAGGTTTAGCAGTATAGATTTTAACGTCTGTTCTTTTTTCAGTTCTTTCAATAACAACTGATGCAACAGCAGCGTCTTTCATTTCTTTTGCTAAAAATTTACGAATTTTGTCATCTTTATTTAATAGAACACCAAATTCTTTTTTATTAGCAAACCAATTAGCTGACCAATCTTTATTAACGCCTACTCTTAGGCCTATTGGATTAACCTTTTGTCCCATACTATTTTGCCTCCTTATTATCAGATACTTTTACAGTGATATGACTTGTTCTTTTATCTCTTCTATCAACTTTTGTTCTTGATCCGAATTTAATTCTTTTTAATACTTGACCTGGATTGATATAGCATTCAGAGATAACAAGATCAGATTCATTTGCGCCATTATTATTAACAGCATTAGCTACAGCAGAATTTAAAACCTTAAGGATTAATCTACTTGCTTTTGTGTTAGTATTTTCTAAAATACCACGAGCAGTTGCTACATCTTTTCCTCTAACTAAATCAAGAGTCATTCTTGCTTTACGAGGAGCTATCATAGCACCTTTATGTATTGCGTATGCTTCCATTTCTTATTTTCTCCTTCCTATTGTTGTCCGCTATGTCCACCAAATTTACGAGTTAATGCAAACTCACCTAATTTGTGTCCAACCATGTCTTCAGTTATATAAACTGGAATGAAATCTTTTCCATTATGAACAGCTATTGTATGTCCAACGAAATCAGGATAAATAGTTGAACGACGAGACCAAGTTTTAACAACTTCTTTTTTATTATTCTTATTTAATTCTTGGATCTTCTTTAGTAATCTATCGAATACATAAGGTCCTTTTTTTAAACTTCTTGCCATTATTTATTTCCTCCTATTTCTTCTTACGGCTAACAATTAGCTTAGTTGATTTCTTTTTATCTTTACGAGTTTTAACACCCATAGCTTTTTTACCCCATGGAGTCATTGGTGATTTACGTCCTACTGGAGTACGTCCTTCACCACCACCATGTGGGTGGTCATTAGGGTTCATTACAGATCCACGGTTTGTAGGTCTGATTCCTAAGTGACGAGTACGTCCTGCTTTACCCCAATCGATTAGTTCGTAATCTTCATTACCAACTGTACCAATTGTTGCAACGCAAGTTCCTAGTACTTTTCTTGTTTCACCAGATTGTAATCTGATTAAAACATATTTATCTTCACGACCAAGGATTTGAGCGCTTGTTCCAGCTGCTCTACAAAGAGCTGCTCCTTTACCTGGTTGTAATTCGATACAATGAATTGTTGTACCTACTGGAATAGATGCTAATGGTAAAGCATTTCCTACTTTAATATCAGCTTCTGGTCCATTTTCAATGATTGTACCAACTGTTAAATCTTTTGGAGCGATGATATATCTCTTTTCTCCATCACGATAGTTGATCAATGCAATGTTAGCATTACGATTTGGATCGTATTCAATACTAGCAACACGGCCAGTAATTCCTACTTTATCTCTTTTAAAATCGATAATTCTATATTTTTGTTTAGCTCCACCACCGATGTGACGAACTGTAGTTCTTCCTTGGTTGTTTCTTCCACCAGTTTTAACTTTTGAAACAACTAAAGTCTTTTCAGGAGTTGAAGTAGTAATTTCATCTCTTACTAATGTAGACATACCACGACGTCCGTTAGTAGTAGCTTTATAATTCTTAATTGCCATATCTTCTTACCTCCTATAGTTCTATTTTGTCTCCATCAGCTAATGTGATGAATGCTTTCTTATAAGTTTTAGTTTTTCCTGTATATCTTCCAACTCTTCTCTTCTTAGCTTTAGTATTTAAAGTGTTAACATTAACAACTTTAACTCCATATGCTTCTTCAATTGCTTTTTTAATAGCAATCTTGTTAGCGCTAGAAGCTACTTTGAAAGTATAAACATTTCCTTCTGCTTGAATAGCAGATTTTTCTGTAATTACAGGTGCAATAATAATATCAGTATAATCTTTCATTATTTAAGTCCCCCTTCAATTACTTCTACTGCAGCTTCATCTACTACTAGAGTGTCTGCATTTACGATGTCATAGCAGTTAATTTCGTCAGCGTTAACATTGTAAGCATATCCAAGGTTTCTTGTAGCCATGAATAAGTTTTCGTTGTCGTTTCCTGTTACGAATAATACTTTGTCATCTAATTTTAATGTAGCCATGATGTCTTTGATTTCTTTAGTTTTTAAAGTTTTCATTTCAATAGCATCAACTACTACTAATTTTTTGTCTTGGAATTTATGAGATAAAGCACTCTTTAATGCTAAAGCTCTTTCCTTTTTATTAATATCGAATGTGTAATCTCTAGGTGTTACTCCACCAGCGATTCCACCACCACGCCATTGTGTAGCTCTAATAGAACCTTGACGAGCTCTACCAGTTCCTTTTTGTCTCCAAGGTTTTCTTCCGCCACCAGAAACTTCTGAACGAGTTTTAGTTTTAGCAGTTCCTTGTCTTGTTGCAGCTAATTGTAAATCGATAGCTTTCTTTAATACGATATCGTTTGCTTCAATATTCCAAACGTTATCAGCTAATGTTAAATCTTTTAGTTTTTCACCTTTAATGTTAATTAATTGTACTTTTGCCATATTAGATCACCTTTCTAAGTAAATTACTTACTTTCCTCTTGGTTTTCTTCTGTAGCTTCTACTTCTTCAGCAGCTTCTTCTTTTGTTTCTTCAGCTGGTGCTTCTTCAACTACTGGAGTTTCTTCAGCAGCAACTTCTTCAACAACTTCTTCAGTAGCTGGAGTTTCTTCTACAACTTCATCAACAACTGTTTCTTCACCATAACTTAAAATTTCTTTTGCGTTTGGTTTAGTGTTTCCTTTTTTAACAGATGTTTTGATTAAAACTAAAGATTTTTTAGCTCCTGGAATATTTCCACTTACTAAGATATAATTTTCTGCAGCATTTACTTCGATTATTTCTAGGTTTTGAATTGTTGTTGTTTCAACACCCATGTGTCCTGGTAACTTCTTACCTTTAAGAACGTGCATTGGAAGCATTGTTCCTAATGAACCAGGTCCTCTGTGATAATGTGAACCATGAGCCATTGGACCTCTTGATTGATTCCAACGTTTGATTACACCTTCAGTACCTTTACCTTTACTAGTACCTGTTACGTCAACGATTTCACCAGCAGTGAATACGTCAGCGCTAATTGTATCTCCTAAGTTATAAGTACCTTCGTAATCACGAATTTCTTTTAAGTAGCGCTTAGGAGTTGTGTTTGCTTTTTTAGCATGACCAACGCTAGCTTTACTAGCATTTTTTTCTTTCTTGTCTACTGTAGCTAATTGAATAGCATTGTATCCGTCAGTTTCAACAGTTTTAACTTGAGTTACAACGTTTGGTTCAACTGATACAACTGTTACAGGAACAAGTTTTCCATCTTTTGTAAAGACTTGAGTCATTCCGACTTTACGTCCTAAGATTCCTTTCATTTCTCTTTCCTCCGTTTATATTTTTTCCTTTTTATTACTTTATGTTAATAGCAACACCACTTGGAATATCTAAGTGAGCAAGTGCTTCAACAGTTTCTTTTGTTGGGTTCTTGATGTCGATTAATCTCTTATGAGTACGACTTTCAAATTGTTCTCTAGAGTCTTTGTACTTGTGTACAGCTCTTAGGATAGTAACCTTTTCTACTTCAGTAGGTAGAGGTACTGGTCCAACAACTTCTCCCCCAGTTCTTTTAACAGTTTCAACTATTCTTCCGCAAGCTTGATCTAAAACTCTGTGATCATAAGCTTTAAGAGTAATACGAACTTTGTTACTTGACATGTTTTATGTCCTCCCTTCGTCTATATCTAGTATAGGCTCGCTCCTTGCAAATTACCTGACTTTTTTCGAAAGATTTTAAACAACCTCTCCTAGTGTATCAGCAACCTTGCATATCTACGCAGTCATACAATCAATAATATAGCAGTTATTTGCCTTAAAATCAAGCATTTTTTTACTTTTTTTTGATATTTTTTTTAGTATTTTTTATTATTACAAAATAAAAAGAGTAAAAATTTTACTCTTTTTTTTGTTTTTCTATTAGTATTTCACTATTTTTCATTTCTTTTGGTATAGCTATATCCATATATTTTAGCAGCGTTGGCGCAAAACTGGATAGATTTCCATTTCTCAATTTTATCTTTTTATCCATAATAGAGAAAGGTACTGGACTTAATGTATTCTTTGTTATTACCTCATTATTTCTGTTAATGATTGTATCTGCATTTGAGTGACTAGAAATAATAATCACTTTGTAGAAGTTGTCTTCAGCTGCTTCAATCAATTTACCTAGGCAGACGTCGATAGCTTGTAATCCGTTGATTACAGCCTGATAGTTACCTGTATGTCCTACTTCATCTGCGTTTGCAAAATTGCATATAATAAAGTCATAGTCTTGTTCCATACATTTTATTACAGTTTTTGCAACTGTAAGAGAGTTCATTTCTGGTTTTTGATCAAAACTATCAACCACTGGAGACTCTACGGAAATGTAATCACATTTGTCAAAACTTATATTTCTTTCTCCATTTAGATAATACTTCATGCTACCTGAGCGAATGCTCTCATATACAACCGCTTGAGTTAATCCTAATTTAGAAAGATATTCTAATAATGTATTATTATATTTTTTGCTAGTAAAGAAATAACTTTTGCACAATTCATTATCTATCTCATATAAGCTATAGATTTTTGCTTTAATATCTTTAGTTTCAAATTCAATAAAGTCTGGGTTACATATTGAATTAAGTAATTGCATTTGATTTTCTTTACTATAATTGAAAAATAAGATGCAATCGTTTTCTTCTATTGCTTTATAATCCTCTGTTTTAATCGGTGGTATATACACGTCTGTTAGTTTTCGATCATAGCATTTTTTAATTACAAGTTTGACATTGATTACATCTACTCCTTTATCATTAAATAGTAGATCATAGTACATTTTTGTCCTTTTGTATTGTTTTGTGGTGTCTAAGGCGTAATACCTTCCACAAAGTGATGCAATGTATTGATTTTCTTTTAAGTTCTGTTGTAAGTCTTTAATATATTTATAAGAAGAAAATTTATCTGAATCTTTACCATCTGTAATACAGTGAATGTACACTTTGTTAGGTATCTTGCTTTTTTTAAGTTCGTTCAAGAACAATTTTAATTGATTAATATGAGATGATACTCCACCATCCGATAGTAAAGATATAATATGTAAATTATTGGACGTATGTTTCTTTAAATATTCAATCATTCCAGAATAATTACGATTATATTTTATATTGTCTTTAATCAACACACTGTTGATTTCATTTATTTTGTTTTCGATTTCTCTACCAGCACCAATAATCTTATGTCCTATCTCAGAACAGGAGCTTTGACCATCTGGTAAATTTACGTGTTCACCATTAGCTCTCAATAAACAGTGAGGATAGTTATTCCATATATCTACAAAATTAGTCATGCCAGCCATTTTTATTGCGTTGCCATATACATCTTCTCTCATGCCGACACCATCTAATATAATTGTTAGTATCTTTTTCATATTGCATTCTCCTAAATAAATAATAGCACATAAAAAAAAGGAATTACAATAAATCTTGTAATTCTTTTATAAATCTAAATTGATATCTTCGGTTATTGTAGCAATGAACTCGTAATTAGTTGGTTTTCCTTTTTCATAGTTAATTGTATTAGCAAACAGTTCCTCCGAAAAGGAATAATCACAGTTAGTCCAACCTATTTCTATTGCAGTTCTAATCGCTTTTTCAATAGCCGATGTTTTTTTGTTATATTTCTTAGCAATTTTAGGATATAAATCTCTAGGAAATCTTATGTTTTCTGATATACATATATAAATACAATCCTTTAGATAGAAATATCCCTCTTTACTAGGAGATATACCTAATTTTTTTAAAGTTATTGATATTCTTTTTAATATTGACTTCCTATCCGTTTGAATCATATTATTGATTTTCCCCTTCTAGGTGGTCAATAAGTTTAGTTCAACATGGTTATTCTTCGTTTATATTATCAATTGCTGGTAAGCCTTCATAAATAATGTATTCTAATGTTGCTCCACCACCAGTTGATAGGAAATTAAATTTTTCTGCTAGTTTAAAGTGCTTAACTGCACTTACTCCATCTCCGCCTCCTACTACTTTTACTGCGTTACTATTAGCTATATTAGTTAGCAGTTCTCTAGTTCCGGTTGCATATCTAATATCTTCATATTTGCCAGCTGTTCCATTTACAAAGATAGTAGCAGATTGATTTATAATTTCTGTGAATTGATTAACAGTTTTCATTCCGATATCAAAGATGGCTTCATCATCTTTAACACTATCAATGTTAATATGGTTTATGTAATTATCATCATGAAGATTACCAACTATAACATCCATTGGTAGTTTTATTTTATCTTTATATTCAATAAGTATTTTTTTAAGTCTTTCTTGAATAGCAGGATCTTTAGTGCATAAAGATTCTCCTACGTTAAAGCCTAAAGTGTTTAAGCATGAATTAGCGATACCACCAGTTAATAGTAAATTATTGCATCTTGGTAGTAATGATTCTATTAATTCAACTTTGTCTTCTACTTTTGCTCCACCCATTACAATTGTAAATGGATGTTCAGCATGTAAAACATATTTGTCTAGAGCTTCCATTTCTCTTTGAACTAAGAAGCCTATACAACTTGGTAGGTATTTAGCTACACCATAAGTTGAAGCATGCTTTCTATGTGCTGAGCCAAAAGCATCTAAACAATATATATCTGCTAAGCCAGCCCAATACATTGATAATTGTGCATCGTTACCACTTTCTAAGTTATCTGGTACATCTTCAAATCTAGTATTTTCTAGGACAATTATTTCTCCCGGTTTCATACTATCTATTTTAGCTTCTAGATAAAGATTTCTAGATTGCTTACAGAAGATAACTTTCGTATTAATTAATTTTTGCAGATGAGCAGCAATTGGTGCTAAAGAATTATCTTTTTTATCAGCTTCGGTTTTTACTTTGCCAAAGTGTGACATGATAATAACAATAGCTTTGCGTCTTACTAAAAACTCTATTGTATTTAAAGCCGCTACAATTTTGCTATCGTCTAATATTATTCCGTTTTTAACTGGAACATTAAAGTCGCATCTAAGTAATACTTTTTTACCTGCAACTTCCATATCTTGTATTTTCTTTTTCATAGGCTTCACCTTTTTAATTATAATTAAATTCTTGTTCTTCTTCAATATATCTAATTGTTTCCAAACAAAAAAAGTGTCAAACGACACTATTTTTCGATATTCATTAGTTTTTTAGCAGTACGCATCATTTGAGCAGTATAACCCATTTCATTGTCATACCATGCTACTACTTTAACTAATTGTTTTCCATCGGCATCTAGTACATTAGTTAATAAACCATCTACTAATGCTCCACATTTCTTGCCAATTACATCGCTAGATACTATAGGATCCATTGTAAATTTTAACGTATCACTTTCAGCATTCTTTAATAATTCATTAATTTCTTCTTTAGTTGTAGCTCTAGCTGGTTCTAATGTAACATCTACTACTGAACCATCTGATACAGGAACACGGAAAGCATTTCCATCCATTTTTCCTGCTATTTCTGGAATTACTAAACCAATAGCAGATGCTGCTCCTGTTGAAGCAGGGACAATGTTTTGAGCACAGGCTCTACCACGACGTGCTAAGATTCCTTTTTTATGTGGAATATCTAATGTTGCTTGGTCATTAGTATAAGCATGAACTGTAGTCATGTATCCTTTTACAATTCCAATATTATCTTGAATAACTTTTAATACTGGTGCTAAACAGTTAGTAGTACATGAAGCAGCTGAAATAACTGTTTCAGTTCCATCTAATGTATCTGAGTTAACTCCATAAACGATTGTTTTCATTTCACCTTTGCCTGGTGCTGAAATAATTACTTTTTTAGCTCCTGCTTGGATATGTTTAGAAGCTCCTTCTAAATCAGTATAGTGTCCAGTACATTCTAATACTACATCTACTCCTAAATCTGCCCAAGGTAGGTTTGCAGGATCTGCTTCTGCAAATACTTTAATTCTTTTTGTTCCTTTAATTACGATTTCGTCACCTTCAAAGTTAATGATGTTTTCATGGAATGAACGATGATTAGTATCATATTTTAGTAAGTATGCTAGTGTTTCAGCATCTGTTAAATCGTTAATTGCTACTACATCAAAGTCTGTTCCTGTAATCATTTCTCTAAACGCTAATCTTCCAATACGACCAAATCCATTAATTGCAACTTTTATCATCTTTTTTTCCTCTTTCCTTTTTATTTCTTATTTATAGTCTTCAAAGACACTCTTACCAATAAATTCTCTTATTATTGAATAATCAGGAACATAATCTGAAGGTATTGGGAAGAAGTTCTTTAAGAAGTTTAGTAATCTTCTAGCTTCATGATAAGCTGGAGAATCTCTTTTTACTGAGTATAGTAATGGTTCAACATAAACCTTTATTACTCCTATTTCATATATCAATGATGTATTTATTATTTTGTCTATCGAATTAATGTAAGGGAAGATATATTTTTCCTCTCCTACTCTTACGGTATTCCAGTAAGTAATTGTTTTACCTACATCAAATGAACGCGATCTATTATCTCTAACAATTCTTCTCATTAATCTTAAATCTGTTGTTGAAATATAATTGTGTCTATCAAGGTTAATTGGTAAGAATGGACTTAAATATACTTTGTATTTTAGTTTTTTATCTAAGTCTGGTGTCATAGCATCATTGATACTATGTAGACCTTCTATTAAGATAATTGTATCTTCTGGTAATTTTATTTCTTCATTGTATTCTTTCTTTCCTGTTTTAAAGTTAAATGTTGGTACACTTACTTTTTTACCAGCTATTAAATCTTTTAGTTGTTTATTTAACAATTTTAGATCTAAACATTCTAAACATTCAAAATCATAATTACCATTTTCATCTCTTGGTGAATCTTCTCTTTCTTTGAAGTAATCATCAGTAGACATTACATAAACATCATATCCTCTACTTCTAAGTTGTAATGCTATTTTCTTTGTTGTTGTAGTTTTTCCTGACGAAGTAGGTCCTGCTATTAATACATAGCGGGCTTTCTTTTTAATTACATCTTCTACTAATTCATGTATTTGATTATTTAAGTTGGATTCAACTATTTTAATAAAATCTTCTATTTCACAATTAGATATAATTTGATTTAAATCAGATATGTATGGAACTTCTATATCATTTATCCATTTTCTTCCATCCTCAAAACATTTAATGATGTTTTGGTAATGTACATATTCTGGTACTTTGTATTTAGTCTTTTGCGAAGGGAATAGTAAAACTAGTTTATTATCACCTAAGAATACTAAATCATATTTTTTTAAGCAGCCAGTCGAATATGGCATTTCAGAATAGAAGAAATTTAATTGATTTCTAAGTTTATACATTGTAACAATTCTATTATTTAAATTATGTAAATTGATTGCTTTTTCTGGTTCATGAATTTTGTTTAAGTAGTTAATCATACCAGCGGCATCTACGTTCATATTGTATATTCTTTCATCTGCCGCTATTATTTCATTCATTTTTGTTTTTAACTTTTTAGCATCATTTAGAGTAAATTTCTTTTCGCCTTCAATTGTCATATGAAGACCATTAGCTATTGAGTGGTTAAATGATACACTATAGTTTTCTCCAAATGCTTCTTTTAAAGCTACTACTGTAACAAATTCTAAACCACTTTTATTAATTCTATAACCATTAGCGCATGTTAAATCAATAAAGTTAATTTTCGTAGCTTTAGTGATTGGTGTTTCCATTGGCACTGTATCATTGTCGATTTCGGCACCTACAATTTCATAATCTAATTTTGGTTGATATAATTTACTTATTTCATATAATGTTGTTCCTTTTTCAACTTCTATTGATGTTCCGTCAGAAAAAGTAACTGTTGTCTTATTTGCTGCCATAAAATCCCTCTCATATTCTAAAGTAATTATACTATATTATTTGGTTTTTTGCACTGAATTTGTTTTGTTAATAATATTTTGTACATATATTTTCATGTGTTATAATTCTTTTAGAGGAAGGGGTATTATGAGAAATAGTAAATTAATTGTTCTTTTAGCAATTGTTTTTATATGTGTAATTATTTTAATAATCTATGCTAATTTCGCTGTTGCTCCATTCGTAACTAATATAGAGATTAACGAGAGTAAGAAGTTTGAAGATAAGGTAATTGTTAATGTTTATGTAGATAATTACTTCTTTAAGTTTAATAAAGATGTTTGGTGTATCGTCACAAATGACAAGAGTGAAAAGGTTGATAAGAATGATAGCAGATGGGTAAAAGCTAATAGTGGTTATTGTTCTTATACTACTGATGCTGGTGATTATAATATTTTTGTTAAAGATAAGTATGGAAATATTAATGATATATATTCACAAAAAGTTGAGATTAATAAGATATTAGAAGCCAAGTTTGAAAAGGAAGCAATTTATTTATATAAAGGTGGTAAAGAGCATTTTTCATATGACTTAGTAGTTCTTGGTAATGCTAAAGATGAAGTAAAAGTAGTTTCTTCTAATAATGACATAATTGAAGTAAGCAATGATATAGTTACTGCTAAGGATTATGGCGTTGCTGAAATTCAAATTAAGGATGATAAGAATATTTATGGTAGTTTAAAAGTATATGTTACAAATTTAATTACTAAACCTAAGATAGATTTTAAGAAACCATATATTAAATGTTTACAATTTAGTGAAGAAGAAGCAAAGCTAGTAGATAAAATAATGGAGGATCGAATTAATTCGGCTGGTTATGGAACTAGAGCAGCCGTTGTTGAAGCCGCCAGATTTGCAGCATTAGAATTTGCATATCGTATTGATTATTTTTATGAAAACGGAAGGTTAAATAATTACCATCCATATCCTAAGGTAGATGGCGAAGGAAGATTTTATCATAAAGGTATGTATCTGAGCCAAGCTAAATTTAATGAGTTAAATAAAAAAGCAATTTATGTAGGTCCTGCTACTTGGGGCTGTGATTTGAAAAATTTCACTAACTGGGGCAAATGGGTTTATGGAAGATATTATCCTAACGGTCTAGATTGTTCAGGATTTGTAACTTGGATATTATATAATGCTGGTTTTGATGTTGGTGATATTGGAGCCGGTGGTGATGGTAGTGGTGAAAAAGCTTTGCCTGATATCGGTACTAAACTATATATAAGTAAAGAAGTTATGAACTCCGGAAGAGTTAAAGTTGGAGACCTAATAGGTTTGGAAGGACATGCGGCTATTCTTGCAGGTTGGGATGAGAATAACTACTATATTGCCGAAAGTTTAAATACTACTGGTGGTGTAGTTATTACGACTGTTTCTAGATCTAAGTTAGAAAGTAGAAATAGTATTTATTCATTTGTTGTTTTAATGGATGATGTTTATAAACAGGATGGTAATTTAACTACTTATTGGGAATAAAAAAAGAGGATTAATCCTCTTTTTTGTTGCTCTTATGTCTTTCTACTAGTTTTTTTACTTTAATAAAATAATGGTTAACACCTGATTTTCCTATTTGTCTTCCTGTTTCTTGAGAAATAATATTAGCTAATTCTGCAAGTGATGTTTCAGGGTAAGCTTCACGGTATTTAATTGCTTCTCTAACGTTTTCATCTAGTAAACCTAGTAAATCATTTTCTTTTATATAGTTAATATCTTCCAGTTGTTTTAATCCAGTTTTAAGAACTTTTTCTTGGTTAGCTATTTCACAGTTATTAAGACGATTTACCATGTTTTTATGGTCTCGATAGATTCTTATATCTTCGAAATAGAAAAAGCTGTTTGTAGCCCCTAATAAACGAATTATATCGCTTATCATTTCTGCACTTTTAACATATGTCATATAGTTGTTACTTCTTTTAATGACTTTCGCTTGAATATTGAATTCTTTTAATAAGTCGATAAGGAATAAACCATCTTTTTTTAAGGATGATGTGAATTCTAAATGATATCCTGAAGTGCTTGGGTCATTTATACTACCACAAGCTAAGAATGCTCCTTTTAGAAAACCTATTATTTCTTCTCTACTATTTAAGAAGTATTCTTCAGGTAAGGTTCTTCTTCCTTCTTTATTGATGTTTAATGTCTCAAGTACATCATCTATTTTTTCACTTATTTCTAATATATATATTTGTTTTACTCTAAATCTTTTTTGGTTTCGAATAGTTATTTTTACATCGATACCAAAATTGGATTTAATATCTTTATAGATTCTTCTCGCAACTGAAGCGTTCTCAAATGTTAAGATTATTCTATCTTTTTTTATTCGACTTGAATATCTAACGTAAGCAGAAAGTTCCACTAGTGATTCTAGTGGAGTTATTTCATTTTGCGTTATTTCTTCTTTAAGTCTAGTAGTAAAGGTCATCTTATTCCTCTTCCATTATGTATGAGAAAACTAGATATGAAGTCTTTAAGGCATCGTGTCTTACATAGCCATCTTCTACTTTAAATAGATTATCTGCTAGTAGAGTAACACCCATATTATGTAATTTACTTACATCAATGCCAACTGCATCTTTACCTTCTGATTTTGCTAATACCTTCATGTTAGCAGTAATTTCTGAACTGTTAGCAATAACTGCATTTATTTGGCCATCGCCAATGTATTTTTCAATAAACTTAACATGATCACTAACTTTAAAGTTATCAGTTTCTCCTGGTTGTGTAAGCATGTTACAAATATATAATTTTTTTGCTTTTGATTTTTGAATAGCTTCTTGGATTTCTGGAACAATAATGTTAGGCATTATGCTTGTAATTAATGAACCAGAACTGAATACTATTAGATCAGCTTTTTTAATTGCATCTAATACTTTTGGTGTAACTTTAATTTTCTTGCTATATTCTAAATCTACTATTTTGCTTCTAGCTTCAGTTATTTCAGCTTCACCAACGATTCTTTCTCCATCTCTTGTAATTCCAATTAAATCAACATTATCTTCTGTTAATGGTAGAATTGTACCTTTAACATCAAGAAGATCACAAAGGATTGGAAGTGAATGTGCAAAGTCACCTTTCATTTCCAATAATGCCGTCATAATTAAATTCTTTATTGAATGATTATTTAAACTGCTTTCTTTACTAAAACGATAGTTAAATAAATCAATAACTCCTTTTGATTCTGTAGACATTGCAAGTAGAACTTTTGTAATGTCTCCTACGGCAGGAATGCTAAATTCTTCCCTTAAACTTCCTGTACTTGATCCATTGTCTGATACACTTACTACTGCAGTTATATCTAATGGGAATTGTTTTAATCCTTTTAAAATTTGAGATAGTCCACTACCTCCACCAAAGATTACTACTTTTTTCATAATCTACCTCCGTTTCTCATATAATAACACAATTCAGTGTTTTATTAAATGCTTTAACAAAAAAAGAAGCCGTTAAGCTTCTTAGTATCTTGAAGTAAATCTAAAGCCTTTAGAGTTTTTTATGTGCGATATGCTTTGGATGCTTGTTGCTTTAGAATTTGTTCTCCATGTAGACCAACTCTTGTAGTCAATTAAGTACCAATCATATGATATCGCATAGTGTAAGTGAGTACCAGTCGTACAACTATCATAATAGAATGTTGAACGGTCTCCACCAACTGTACCAATAACTGTAGATGGTGTTACTTTTTGACCTACTTTAACTTTTATTGATGTTAAGTGAGCATACTCAGTTGTATATTTCTTACCTTTAACAGTGTGTCTAATATAGATAATATTACCACCACAACTATTATGGTAACTTGTTGCAGTTACAACTCCATAAGCAGGTGCATAGATATTAGTTCCTGGTTTATTACCACCAATATCCATACCTTTGTGTCCATTGTGTCCCCATGCTTGTGTTACTACTCCAGATTTTAAAGGCCTATTGAAATTTGTAGATGAAATCATATAACGATTATTAAAACAATCGTCTATTTTATCATTGTCTTTACAACCAGCATTTTCATAGGTCTTGATTAATTCTTTTTTTGCTTTAATTTGTTCATTGTAGTCCATACCAATTGAAGCAAGTTTTTCAATATACGCTTCTAACTCTTCTACTTGTTTTTCATATTCTGTAATTGAATTAGTTAGATTTATATTATCTTGATGTAATTGAACTTGTAAGTCTTCATTCTTTTTAATTAAACCATTTAGTTCATCTAGTTGTTGTTGAGTGTATTCAACAATTTGAGTAATAACAGATTGTCTTTCTAACATATCTGTTATTGAGTCAGATGAAAAAATGTAATCAAAATAAACGTCGCCAGAATTAAAGTTAGTATATTGAAGCATGTTAATTATATCTCTCATTTCTTCAGTTTTAACTTTAATTGATTCTTGGCTCTCTGCTACTTTTGTTTTAGCAGTTTCTACTCTTACTTCGTTACTTGATATAGTATTATTTGCTCTAACAATTGCGTTTCTTTTTGCATTTATTTTTGCTTTTGATTCATTAGTCAAACGATTATTTGTTTCAGCTTTCGCTTGCATTTCTGCTAATTCATTTTTTTCGTCTCTTAATGTTCCTTTAGCATATACGTGAAATGGAATTAACAACAATAAGAAGACGAAGATTATTTTCTTTAAATTCTTCATTATATTTTCAAATGTCTCCTTACTGTTGTATAACTACCAACCATTCCTACTAAAGCTCCGATTAGTAATAGTATTCCTGATATATATAAAGTGAATGGGAATGGTTTTAGCATTGTAACAAAGTTTGTAAATAAATGTCCTTCAAATTTATCATATACTACTGTGTATCCCCAAATGGTTACAACAATAGGTGCTATAGATCCGATTATTCCTAAGAACAATCCTTCAATAGCAAATGGTAATTTAATTACGAAGTTACTGATTCCTACTAAACGCATGATATCTATTTCGTTTTTACGAGCATAGATTGTTAGTTTGATTGTGTTACAAATCAAGAAGATAGTAACGGCAACTAAGCCAATAATGATTATTAATGCTATCTTTTCAATTGTTTTGAAGATTGGAACCATTCTATCTACAACTTCATCGTTATACTTAACGCTTGTAATATTTTCTACTTTTTTAAGAGTTTCTACCGTAGCTGACATTTCTTCAATATCTTTAACAGTTACAATATACTCAGCTTGTAATGGATTAGATTTTTCTGTTAAGGCACTCATTACGTTATATAATGCAGTATCTTTTTCAGTATTTTTTAATGTTTCTTCTCTAATCTTTTCTTTTGATTTATAAACTATTTCATCACTTTTAATGTTTTTTATTTCTAATAGTTTACTTTTAATTGTATTGATTTCTTCTTCCGTTGCATTTCTATCTACATAAGCAATGATTGTTAATGTTCCTTCTAAATCGTTAGTAAACTGTTTAACGTTTGCTGATAGAAGCATTGCTAATGCTACGATAACTAAAGTAATTGTTGTACATACTATTGATGCAGCACTTAAACTGAAGTTACGGAAGATACTCTTGATTGCACTTATGATGTTACGTCCAAATATTCTAATTGCTCTCATCTGCTACGTACCTTCCTTTCATTGAATCACTAGTTAAAACTCCATTTTCAACTGTTATAACACGTTTCTTCATTGAATTAACGATATCTTTATCATGAGTAACCATAATAACAGTTGTTCCCATGTTTTTATTAATACTGTTAATTACTTTGATTATTTCTTTTGATGTCTTAGGATCTAGGTTTCCAGTCGGCTCATCGCATATTAATAGTTTTGGTTCATTTACGATTGCTCTAGCTATACATACTCTTTGTTGTTCTCCACCTGCTAGTTGATTTGGGAAACTTTTAACTTTTTCTTTTAATCCTACTCTATCAAGAGCAGTTAATACTCTTTTTTTGATTTCAGAAGTTCTTAAACCAAGATTGTCTAAACCAAAGGCAACATTTTCATATACTGTTAATTTTGGTAATAGTTTGAAGTCTTGGAATACAATTCCTAGCTTTCTTCTTAATTTATAAACTTTACTATTACGTAGTTTTGCTACGTTAATTCCTCCTACTATTACTTGACCTTTAGATGGCTTTTCTTCTCTATATAATAATTTTACAAGTGTTGATTTACCGCAGCCTGATGCTCCAGTGACAAACACGAATTCACCTTTGTCTATTTCTAGGGTAAGATCTGCAATAGCAGTAACGCCATTTTTATATACTTTGTAACAATGTCTGATGTCGATAAATTTCATATTGCACCGCCTTACTATTTTTAATTATAACAAAAAAGGGCGAATTTAAAAACCTCGGAAGCTTTTCGAGGTTTTTTCTTTACAAAATTACAAAAAAAAGCGTAAAGGTATAGTCTACCTTAGAAATAATACTTAAAACGTGCTTTTTCTTCTCCTAGAGTTGTTGGTTCTCCATGACCGGGATACAAAATTGTTTTATCAGGATATTGTTTTATCATTTCTAAACTATCTTTCATATCTAGATCATTTCCACCTAAATCAGTTCTACCAATAGAGCCTTTAAAGATAAAGTCACCAGTAAACATAGTGTTGTTTTTCTTAAAATAGAATACTCTTGAATCGAAGGTATGACCTGGAGTTCCTATTACTTCGTAACCAAATTCTTTTGAATAGTCTTTATTAACTTCTATATTGTATTTGCTTAATAATTCTTCTAATGCTCCAATATGATCTGGATGAAAATGTGTAACTAAACAACCTACTACTTCTTTTCCTTTTAGTTCTTTATCTATAAGATCAAAATCGTCTCCAGGATCAATTACTAAACATTTATTTTTAATAGTTACTATGTAACAATTCTCTTCTAAATAACCTACTACTATTTTTTTAATATCCATTGCAATCACCTGTTTACATTTTATTATAAACAATTCCTTTTGTAAATTTAATATTATGTTATAATTTAATTAGAATTGGGGAGATTGAGATGCCTATATTATATAGTTTATTATTTATAGTAATTATTGTTGGAGGAGCTGCTATATGTTATGCATATGAGTTTAATAAACTTCAACATTCAAAAACAAAAATAGATCACGCTGAAATGTCTATTGATGAAGCTTTAAGAGAAAAATATGATTTGTTAACTAAGGCTGATACTATTATTAAAGCCGAACTTAAGAGTGATAAAACTTTCTTTAAAGGTTTGGATAAAGTTAAAGAAGAAGACATTAGTAATTTTGATTTGGAAAGAAAACTTGCTGAACATATGAATACTCTAGAGCAAATCAAAATGGATAATGAAAAATTATTAAATGTTAAAGATTTTAAAGAATTATTAACTGATTGCAAAGATAATAGTGAAAAGTTGCAAGCGTCTAAATCATATTATAATAAGTATACAAGTGAATTAAATGACTTAGTAAGAACTTTCCCTTCTAATATCGTAGCGAGAATGCATAAAATTGATATTAAACCATTCTTTGATGGTAAGAATATGGAAGACGATATAGTAGATGATTTTAAATTATAAAAAGACTCATTAGAGTCTTTTATTTTGTGTTAATATTCCAATCTATTTCTTTTAAGTTGTTCTTTTTTAGAAACTCATTTGTTTTAGAAAATGGTTTACTACCAAAAAACCCATATCTTGCTGAAAATGGAGATGGATGAGGAGATGTTATAACCAGGTGTTTAGGATTTGTTATTAAAGCTGCTTTTTCTTTAGCAAAGTTTCCCCAAAGAATAAATACTACAGGTTCTTCTTTTTGGTTTAATACCTTTATAATGTAATCTGTTAATCTTTCCCATCCTAGTTTACGATGAGATGCTGGTTTATCTTTTTCAACAGTTAAAACCGCATTAAGTAATAACACTCCTTCTTTTGCCCATTTTGTTAAGTCTCCTGTGTTAGCTATTGGAATACCTAAATCATCATTTAATTCTTTATATATATTTTGTAGTGATGGTGGTATTTTTATTCCTTTTTGAACGGAAAATGATAAGCCATGTGCTTCCCCTACACCATGATAAGGATCTTGACCTACAATTACAACTTTAGTATTGGCATATGGTGTTAGTTTTAAAGCATTAAATACATAATTTTTAGGTGGGAATATTGTTTTAGTCTGGTATTCGTTGTTAACAATACCAATAAATTTTTTAAATCCTTCACTTTCCCAAATAAGTTTTAGTTTTTCATCCCAGTCATTTCCAATCATAATATCACCCGATTAGTATTATTATATAACAAAAAAAGATAATTACTTAATTATCTTTTCTTTAATTCTGCTTTTTCAAAAATATAATTATTATTTTCTTTAACAAAAGTAAATATTATATAGTCTGTATCTTCTCCTGATAGTAGTTTTTCTACTTCCTCTTCTTCATCATTAAACTTTATATCTTCAGCTATTATTCTTTCTTTGTCATGAGAAGCATATAATTTACTCGTAATATTTTCTTCATTAATTTCTTCAGCATCTTCTAGTTCTTCAACGTTATCACGAACTAAAACGCCATAGTTTACTCGTATTGTTATTTTATTATTATCTTTCTTGGCAGATACTACTTTTGTGTGTACCCAATCACTAAATTCTATACAACCTCCGCCGTTAGCTAATAATTCATATTTATTATTTACTAATACATAATTAGCCATTGCTGATTCAATATCTAATTTTCTTGGGAAGTTTATTTTCTTATTTTGACCAAATACAGCTTTGAATGCATTTTGAAGTTCTTTTAGTTCAAACTTTTCAAAATCAATCTTATTAGCAATACTTTGATATGCAATTTCCATTTTATCGTTATCAGAAATTGTTTTGTAAGTTGTTGTTTCGTTAATATAGAAATACTCTGGACTACTACATCCCCTTGATAATAAAACAATAAACGGATTAACTAATTCCTTTGCTTCTTCTTCCGTTATATTGTTAAATGGTTTATTATTCTTTGATTCGTCTGGTTTTACTTCTTCTTTTACAGGTTCTTCTTCTTTAATAATCTTTTTATAATTAGCTCCCATTAACCAGCCCATGCATAGACAAACAAGCATTAAAACTATTGTGAAAATTACGTATTTCTTTTTATTCTCTTTCATAATTCTCCCTCTTTTCAATTCTTATTATATAAAAAAAATATGTATAATTCTAGATTATACATATTATTTATGATATGTTTCGTTGTTTTGAATTTTAAAAGCTCGATAGATTTGTTCTAATAGTACTGCTCTAAATAATCCATGAGGAAATGTCATTTTAGAAAATGATAAACGATAGTCTGCTCTCTTCTTAACATCTTGGTGTAATCCATAACTACTTCCTATTATAAAATCAATAGTTCCGTTTGTTAGGAAAATGTTATCAATTTTTTCAGCAAACTTAACTGATTCTATTTGTTCTCCATCTATATCAAGAGCTATAACATAATCTTGATTATTGATTTGTTTAATAATATTATTTTTTTCTTCTTCTAGATTATTTGTATCTTTTAGTTCTATTATTTCAATTTTGTGATATCTTGAGATTCTTTTTTTGTAATCTTCAATCATTTTATTTAGGTATTCTTCTTTGATTTTCCCTAAACATATTATTCTTATCATATTTCTATCACTTCGCTTTTTTCTCTTTGACTAGCACAAGAGATATTATCAAAATCTATTTCATATTCTTTAAATACTTCTTTGATTGTCTCTAACGCTTTCTTAGGTGTATTGTTTTTTTCTGATAAGTGTGTTAGTAAGATTTTTTTTGTATTAGGACCAATTATTTTTGCTAGATAGATTGAACTATCTTTATTAGATAAATGGCCATATGGTCCCATAACACGGTCTTTTAACCATTTAGGATATGGACCATTAAGGAGCATTTCAATATCATGATTACTTTCAAATAAGTAAACGTCATGATTTGATAATTTTTTAAAATACTTTGTATTAATAAATCCTGTGTCTGTCATATAAACCATTGATTTATTTCCATTTTTTAAGATAAAGCTTCTTGAATCACTTGTATCATGTGATGTTTTTATTATTTCAATAGTTGTATCATCTAATTCAATCTTCTCATCATAAAGAATTACTTTGTCGTAGTATTTTAAGTCTTCCAGTTCGGAAAACATTAAAGGACTTACACAAATAGTTGGTTTATATTTTTTTATGAAATTTTTTAACGCTTTTATATGATCATCGTGGACATGAGTAATAAGTACATAATCTATATCTTCTATAGAAACAGAAAGCTCAGAAAGCTTGTCTTTGATATATTTAACTGTTGTTCCAAGGTCGAATAGTATTTTATGTTTGTCAGTTTCAATATATGTGACGTTTCCTTCTGAGCCACTTGCTAGATTACAAATTTTCATTTTATTTCCATAGTTTCCATGGGCTGAACACTTTACCGCCATTGTAAGGTTTTCCGTTATAAACAGCAAAGTGTAAGTGTGTACCTGTTGCTGCTCCTGTTCTACCCATAGCACCTATTACTTGTTTTCTTTTTACTACTTGTCCTTTTTGTACATATATTTTTGATAAGTGAGCATATGCAGTGTAGTAGCCATTAGCGTGTTGAATAACAACGTTCTTACCAGCAACACCACAGCCACCCATTAAGCCACCACATTGAGCGTTTACTACGATACCATCATTTGATGCATATATTGGTGAACCATATCCAGTTCCTGAAATATCGATACCTTCGTGGAATCCACTATAAGCACCTGTACGCCATCCAAAACCAGATGTAATGATATATCCTGAATTTGTTGGCCATGCCCAGGCACTGCCACCAATATCTTTTTCGATAACATAATCTTTTGGAGTTTTTCCGCCACCGTAAGATCTCTTCTTAGAACCTTTTACGGTGATTTCGTTTTGAACTGCTTTAATTACTACCGGATCACCGGCTCTAACGGCATTTTCACTTTGACTACCATTTACAAATTGAATACGGTTTGTCATTCTTGTTATACCATTAACACCTTTTTGAGTAACTTTACTATATCCAACATATTGAGATGAATCTTTTTTCTCTTCTTTTTCATATTGGACTTGAACATCTTGTACAACGTATTCTTCGTATACTAGTGAAATAATCGGATTGATTTGAGCTACGTTTACTTTTTGCCCAATTGCTAAAAGCATATCTTCTGATTTATATTCATTGATAAGCATTAACTCTTGCGTATTCATTTGGTTTTTTTCAGCGATTACTTCTAAAGTATCCCCAGGAACTACTGTATATTCCTTTTTAACGTTATTTTCACCATATAATAGGAATTTTGATAATTCATCTGCATCTGTATATATTTTTTCGTTAGCATTAATATAGGTTTCTTTAACAGTTATTCCTTCTTTGAATTCCATTCTTTCAATGATATAACCTGTACCTACAATTGGTGGCTGTGTGTTTGTACGATATTGTTCATATCTTTCTTCACCAATGAATGTTTCAATATAACTTTTAATAGCTTTATCAAAAACTTCTTTATCTAGAACATAAATATATGTTGGTTCTCCACCTTCTACAAGATTTTTAATTGTGATTACATATCCTTGAATTGTAAATTGTTTTTCATCTTTGATAGCATCATAAATATCTGAAACAGATGAAAGTTTCTCGTTGTATGTATTTTCTTTTACTATTTGGAATCCTTTTGGCGGATATACCTGTTCTACATTATATTCGGCTTTTATCTCTGTTTGTTCTTTGTTTATTAACTCATATAGTTCTTCTTTTGATTCAATTAAACCTATTTTTTCACCATCAAGATAAACTTGATAAATAGATGTTGGTGATTCAAAAGTAACTTTCGTAATAAAACTAATTGTCATTAATATTGTAATTAACAGGGTTACTAATATTGTTAATATTATTCCTTTTTTATTCATTAATTGAATCTTCCTCTCCTGCTAGATAATTTCTAAAACAGCTCATATTTAATTCAAACAATAATTGAAATTTACCGGTTTGACCTTTACGATGCTTAGCGATGATTATATCAGCGACAACATTTTGTTGAGCATCTAATTTCTCTTTTGGTTTGAAGTAATCATTTCTATTTATAAACAATACCATGTCGGCATCTTGCTCGATAGAACCAGATTCACGCAAGTCTGCTAACATTGGTTGATTATTTTCTCTTTTTTCTGCATTACGTGATAATTGCGCCAAAGCAATTACTGGAACTTTTAATTCCATTGCCATTGTTTTTAATGATCTTGAAATTTCTGAAACTTCTTGTTGACGTGAATCAGGACGTCTTCCACCTGTAGTAACTAACTGTAAGTAGTCGATTATTACTAAGCCAAGTCCTTCTTCTGAGTTTGCTAAATTACGACATTTAGCTTTGATTTCTCCAGCAGTGATACTTGCATCATCAACGATTTGGATATTTGTTTCTGCTAATTGACTATTTGCTTCATTAATTCTTTTCCAATCTTCGTGATTAAGTTTTCCTGTTTGGAGTTTATATGAATCTACTTGTCCAACTGCTGAACGCATTCTATTAACTAGTGCTTCGGCAGGCATTTCCATATTGAATATTGCTATTGCTTTTTTTGTACTCTTAGCGGCATTAACTGCGATGTTTAGAGCAAAGGCAGTTTTACCCATACCTGGACGGGCAGCGATGATTATTAATTCACCTTCGTGGAGACCAGCAGACGCTTTATCTAGACTCGTGTAACCAGTTGGAATACCAGTTAAATCGGAATTGTTCTTAGATAATTTTTCTAAATTTTCTTGAGCTATTGCTATAGCGTCTTTAATGTGAATAAAATCACTTGTTTGTCTTTCTTTTACTACATTTAAGATTTTTCTTTCAGAATCATCTAACAAATGTGTTATTTCATCTTCATCTTCATAAGCACTTGTAATGATATCTGTTGCTGTTTCAATTAGATTTCTTGTTACAGCTTTATCTTTAACAATTTTAATATAGTAATCAAGATTAGCTGCTGTTGCTACAGAGTCTATTACTTCACTTAAGTATTCAATACCACCTACAGCAGAAAGATTTTTCTTTTTATCTAATTCTTCTTTAACTGTTGTGATATCAACAGGTATGCGTTGTTCATAGCAACTTTTAATTGCCTCAAATAGTTTTCTATTGGCATCACTGTAAAACATTTCTGGATATAATTCATCGCAGATTTTTACTAATGAGTTTTTATTTAAGAAAGCTACTCCAAGAACAGACATTTCTGCTTCTAAGTTTTGTGGCATTTTTCTAGCTGGCATATAATCACCTACTTTTTCAAGATAACTTTTATTTCCCCTTCTACCTTTTTATGTAGTTGTATTTTTACTATGTGTGTTCCTAATGTATCGATTGGTGTATCGATAATTATTTTCTTTTTATCGACGTTTATTCCTTGTTTTTTAAGTTCTTCACATATTTGTTTTGAAGAAACTGTGCCGAACACTTTATCTTGTTCTCCAGTTTTAACTTTGATACTAACTTCTTTTGTTTTTAGTACTTCAGCTAATTTCTTCATTTCTTCGATTAAAGCTTCTTCTTGAGCTTTTCTATCGTCTAGTTTTCTGTTTAATTGTTTTGTATTTCCTGATGTTGCTGGTACTGCAAGACCATTTTTAATTAAGAAGTTTCTAGCGTAGCCATCACTTACATCAATTATTTGATCTTTTTTCCCTTGTTTTTTGACATCTTCTAGTAAGATAACTTTCATTTTAGAGTTCCTCCTTTTTTGATAAATGTCTGTACTTAATTATACCAAATATTAGTAAATATTAAAAGTAAGTACTGTTGTGTATTATACCATATAAAAAGACACTTATTGTGTCTTTTTTATACTGTAACTAATTTTTCTGGGATTCCTGCTGCTTTAATAGCTGCTTCTAGGGTTATCTTAGAAACAACGCCTTGTAAACTATTAACTACTTTATCATCTTTAATAATTAGTGTAATTGGAGTATCTTTTAATTTTATTGAATCAGTTGTATTTAATTCAGTTAATTTTTTATATGATACTTCATCAATTACTTTTTCTGTATCTGATGATGAAGATGATTTTTTTAATTTACCATAGCCAGCGATTCTATAGTCACCAACTTTGGCATCAGCAACTCTAACTACTTTTGAACCATCGTAGTTACCTTCTATAGTGTGGACAACTCCTTTTTTATCAACACTTTCTACTATACCTACATGTGATAATGATCCATCACTATCTCTATAGAATATTACTGATCCTGGTTCTGGAACTGTATCTTTCTTGGCTTCTTCGTACATATTGTTTTCTTTAAATCCATCGCGCATTTTACCAACACCTGGATCCAATATATTTGTGTAATCAGCATATCCTGATTTAATCATTACAGCAGATACGAAACCTGCACACCAGTCATCAGAGTATTGCATTTTATATTCTCTTCTATGCTTATCAACAGAGTTATAAATATCAATTATTTGTTCTTTAGTTGCATTTACTAGGCTTGACGCTGTCGATTTCATTTTGGCTGATGTTTCATTTGGATCTTCGATTATCTTGTCTAATCTTATGTATTTAACAGTTATATCATAGTTTTTAGTTACTTCTGCTACATCAGTTAAGTAATTAGCACAGTCTGCACTCGAAGATATTCCTTCTACTATTAATGAATTTCTTCCTTTTGTTTCTTTTTCGATATCAGAAACACTGATTTCTTTTACGTCTATTTTTTTTAAAATGTCATCTACTTTAGTTAGAGTTTCAAGAGCAATAGTTTGTGTTGCTCCTGTATGGTCACTCATTAGTTTTAGCGCCTCTAAAGAAGATATTGTTGCTGGTTGTGATACACCTGATACTGAGCTTGTTGTTTTAGAAATACGGCTTGGAGATGGGTTATAACTTGGGGATGATCCGCATCCAGAAGGACCGCTTCCACATCCCGAATATCTTGTTGGTGAACTTGAACAGCCACTTGAAGAACTATATGCATTGCTTGATCCTGTACCTGCGTTTTCTTGTGTTCCACCATGAACCTTTAAAACTGCATCCAAAAGAGCGGCAGTGTTAGCAAACTTTATACCTGCTCCTTTAAGATTATTTGTTATAGCCTCTTTAGCGCCAGCAATATTAAAAGTTCCTTCATGTGTAGTATCCATTCCTTCTGCTTTGGTTTGAACTCCATCCCAGTTCTTTGCAATGGTTGATACTCCATCCTCAACTGCCGAAACTTTATCTGTGTTTAAATAAAAACCCATGTTATCACAACTTTCTACTATCTATATGTTATGTTATCCATTATTATCTTTAAATTCTTCTCTAAGCCAACAATTACGTCGTCTTCTTCATAATTTTTTATATCTTTTAATAATTTAAATTTATTAGATTTTACGTATTGACCTGCTGCCATACATATTTGATAAAATTCGTTCCCTTTTGGCTCAACGAAGAAAGCACTCATTTGTCTAGCGAATTTTATCTTATCAGGAGTTCCTGTTAAAATGTCTTGGATATAAATTTTAAAGTCAAATAAATCATTTTCATAATTTTTGTAATATACCAAGTATTCATCATTTCCTTCATATAGAGGATTATCTTTAACTTGATCTTTTATTTCGTTTATAACTCCTGTTATATGTCCTTCAAATGACTCGTTTTTACCTAGAATTCCATCACCTAAAAATTGTTCTAATGTATTATTCTTTATAGCTACAAAGATTATTCTATTACTAGGATCTGTTAAATTTTTCTTAACAACAATAAAATCGTTAAGAACAGGTACTGCCAATGAATTAAAGTTAATAAGTGTATTCATATGTTTGGCAATTTTAATTGCTACATCATCATTTTTCATTTCTTATCACCTCTATATCGTCATTTCGGCAGTTCTATCCGAGTCAAATGCCCACATTCCTTTAGCTTCGCTAGCTATCAGGTCTGCACTCCATGATTGATTTGTTCTTTCTTCACTAGCCGGGTCATCAACCTTAATTGATCCGTCAGGATTAATACCTCTTAATACTATGAAGTGTCCTCCACTTGTGAAGTGACCAGGTCCCATAGACATTATTACGACTTTTCCTTCACTTAATTTTTGTCTTATATTACCAGTAGATGCTCCCATTTCTTCGCATTCTACTCCATATTCTTGAGATATTTTAGGGAAGAAAGACCAATACGTTCCTTCACCTGGGCAATATCCATTATGAGCCATACTCCAATCAGATGTTTCGACTGGATCAATATTTTCTCCTAATAAGTATGTTAAAACCATAGCCATTGATGTTGGTCCACAACCACAATTGGCTATTGTTCCATCTCCATATGGATGTGAATAATTGTATTGGTAAAAGTTAACAAAATCATATAGTTTATATGAATCTGGTGTCTTTACCTCTACATTGGTAATGTCTATTTTATTGGATATTATACTATCTATTTTTTCATTTATTTCTTTTTCAAGTCTTGCTTTTTCTGTTTCATATCCACTTATTTTTCTCTCACTAGGTCCGGTATCTATATATGCATCTGGATATTTTATTCTATCATTTTCTAGTTTTTTTAATACTTCTTTTTCATCTTCTAAGTCTTTTTTTACTTTTACCCAGTCTTCATAGTCTTTTGCTACTGTGGTAAAATCGCTTAATTGAGATGCTATTTTTCCTTTATAATCATCTTCAAAATTACCCATTTGTTCGATGGCGTTTTCTTTTGATTTTCCTTCCCAAACGTCGTTTGGTTCTAATTCGGATTTTTTTGTCCCGTAATCTGTAAAATATTTATCTACGTCTGTTTTTAATGAACTAACTTGACTTGATGATATCATGATACCAACCCTCCCATTTTACTTTGAGCTTCAGCGTCAGTATTTTGATAATTTGTATTAATTTGAGCTAGAGTTCTTGAATTACTTTCTAAATCTGATATGTTTCTATCTGTTGTTTTATTGTAAAGATCAGCTACATCAAAAAAATGATCAGCTATTGGGCCAATAAAAGCTCTATCTTGTTTTAAATATGACATACTATCATTACTTGCTAATTCTGTATGCAGATCTTCTCCCATGGTTTTTACTGTACGAACTCCTTCGTCCATATCTTCATAAGACCCAACTTGATAACCTGCCCCAGCAGAAGTAGAGGCTAGCATTGGTGTATTAGGAGTATTAACACGTCCTCTAATATATTCTTGCCAATGGTCAAACATTTTTTCTTTGGTTTTTTTCTGATTAACGGTTACGTCTTGCTGCCTCTCAGAAGCTTTAGTTTGAGTATCTTGTAGTACTTTCCATCTTTTCATTTCTTCTTCTTGTTTATTAGCCGCTATGGTTGTACGAACAGATTGTTCATGTTGAATATCTAATGAACTAGGTTGATTATTTGGGAATGATTGTCCATTATAATTTTTTGTTCCATTTTTTTCCATGTTAAATCACTCCTCCTATATTCTTAATTGGGATAAGAATTCCTCGTTGGATTCGATAGCATGTTTGTATTCTAATAAATATTCTCCCATTCCTTTACCAACATCGGCATCTTGTTTAATAACTTGTTCTTTTTGGGTTGTAGAATCATCATATTTTTCTGCAGTTTTACCTGCCCATTCTCCTAAATTGTTTGTTCTTTCTTTTGAACCATTACTAACAATAGTATCCATATTTGTAGAAGTTCGTGCATAAGCTTTTGCTGCTGATTCTATTAATCCAGGGTCCATTGCATATATTGCCATAAGATCACTACCTTACTATTTAAATATTAACATATTAATAGTGCTATTTCAATTTACTATGCCTTATTACTTAACATCTATTGTACTTTTTTATTTTGTGTTATAATTCATTTAGAAATTCTTTTTTTGAACGGAGGATTTTTATGGAATTAGATATTAAAAAATATAAAAATATATACATGGTTGGTATTGGTGGTATTAGCATGAGCGGTATCGCTGAAATACTTGTTAAATGGGGCTATAACGTAAGTGGTTCTGATTGGGCTAAATCCAGTCAAACGGAATGGCTTGAAAAGAATGGGGTTAAGGTTAATATTAGCCAAGTAGCTGAGAATATTACTAAAGATATAGATTTAGTTGTTTATACTGCTGCTATTAAGGAAGATAATCCTGAGTTAGTTAAAGCTAAAGAATTAAATATTCCTATTGTTGAAAGGGGAATGTTCCTTGGTGAATTAACTAAGTTATTTAAGGATACTATTGGAATAGCAGGAACACATGGTAAAACAACAACTACTAGTATGGTTGCTTGTGCTTTCTTGGAAGCAAATTTAGATCCTTCTATTCAAGTCGGAGCTGTTTTAAGTAATATTGATGGAAATTATCGTGTAGGTAAAAGTGATTATTTCATTATCGAAGCATGCGAATATTGTGAAAGCTATTTAAACTTTAAACAAAGAAGTGCAATTGTTTTGAATATTGATGATGATCATTTGGATTATTTTGGTAGTATCGAAAATATTCAAAAAAGTTTTCAAAAATATGTTTCTAATCTTCCAGCTGATGGTTTCTTAGTAATTAATATCGATGATAAAAGATGTATTTCTTTAATGAATCATACTAAAGCTACTGTAATAACTGTTGGTAGTGGATTTAGTGCAAACTGGCATTATGAAAACCTAGACTTTGACAATGATGGATATCCTTCATTTGATGTTTATCATGATAGAGAAAAAGTCCAAAGAGTTAAGTTAAATGTTACAGGTGTTCATAATGTAATGAATAGTTTATGTTGTATTGCATTATGTGATGCATATGGAATTGATGTCAAAACTGTTGCAAAGGCATTAGCTAAGTTTAATGGCGCTTCTAGAAGATTGGAATATAAAGGTTTATTTAATGGAGCTAAGGTGTATGACGATTATGGACATCATCCTACAGAAATAATGGCTACAGTTAGAGGAATTAAAAATAAAAAATTCAACGAATCTTGGGTAGTGTTTGAAGCACATACTTATAGTAGATTAGTTGAACATTTAAAAGATTTTGCTAAAGCATTAGTTAATTTTGATCATATAGTAATTATGGACATATATGCCGCAAGAGAAGTTAATACGTTTAATATTCACGAAGAAGACTTGATGAACGAATTAAAGAAACTTGGAAAAGATTCTGTTCATATCTCTGATTATGATGAAATTGTTGAGTACTTAGGTAACAATGTTAAGAATGATGATATCATATTAACCTTAGGTGCTGGAAATGTAACTAAGATAGCTACTTTACTTACAAAATAAAAGATTATAAACAGTGTGTTTATAATCTTTTTTTATTCACTAAATGGTTTGATATCGTCTATTCCAACCGGATTATTTGGATTAGCATTTGAAATAGCACTCATATCAACAGGTTGTTCTTCTTGAACTGGTTCCTCTTGAGGAACTTCCTCTGGAACTGGTTCTTCTTGTGGAGCTTCTACAGGCATTTCAACAACTGGCTTTTCTTCTGCTGGTGCTGGCATTTCAATTTCAGCAGGGACTTCTTCTAATAGTTCTTCTGCTGGTGCTGGCGTTTCTGGCTCAGCATTTTCTGCTGGTTGGTCAATATTTGCTCTTTGAATCAACTCATTCATAGCTTCTAAAAATTTAGTTGTTTCTTCATTACTATAGCCTTCAGAAATAATGTCATTAATTTGATTATGATTAAATACTACAGTTTGATCACTAGATATAACACCTTCTGGGAATATACATGCAGAATAGTCATATACATTTCCTGGTTTATCTTTTGCTGTAGGTAAATATCCTGTTATCATGATTTTTTTTGTACCATTTTTTAATAAAACAACAGTACCGATTGGCAAAAATTTCTTATTCATCATATCGCCCCTTTTATATTTTACTAATTAATTTTATCATTTTTATAAAATAATATCAACACAAGTCAAGTTTTAATAAAAAAAAGACATTAATTGTCTTTTTATTTTACATATGGAATTAATGCCATGAATCTTGCCCATTTGATTTGTTGAGCAATATGTCTTTGGTGTTTAGCGCAAGCACCTGTCATACGACGAGGCATAATCTTTCCTTTTTCATTAATATATTTAGAAACGATCATTACATCTTTGTAATCTACGCTTTTACCAGCACACATTTGGCATATTTTCTTTTTCTTACGATAAAATTCAGCCATGTTTATATCCTCCTTTAATTAAAATGGTAGGTCATCATCGCTTAATGCTACTTCGTTACCAAAGTCTTTAAATGGATCTTCGCTAATATCTGTAGTAGCTATGTCGCTTGATGAACCATTATCTGTATTTGCTGCGGTTGATCCTGATCCACTACCAATAAAAGTGAAATTATCAACTACAACGTCTGTAGTATATCTTTTTGTTCCGTCTTGGGCATCATAACTACCAGTTTGGATACGTCCTTCAACTGCTAATTCTCTACCTTTAGTTAGGTATTTAGCTATAGCTTCTGCTGTTCCACGCCAAGCAACACAACTAATAAAGTCTGCTTCTCTTTGGCCATCGGCACCAGCTGTACGACGATTTACTGCTAAAGTAAAACGTGTTTGACTAATTCCACTAGCTGTTGTACGTAATTCTGGATCTTTTGTTAATCTTCCTACTAATACTACTCTATTCATAATATCTTACTCCTCATCTAATTTAACAATTAAATGTCTTAAAATGTTTTCATCAAGAGCTGTTTTACGATCTAATTCAGCGATAATATCTTTATTTGCTTCCATTTCCATAACGAAATAATATCCGTTAAGTTCTTTTTTGATAGGATAAGCTAATTTCTTTTCGCCTAGTTCTTTGTATTCAGCAACTTTAGCACCTTCAGCTTCAGCATTCTTTTTAACATTTTCAGCTGTTGCTTTAACTTGTTCAGCTTCCATTGTTGCTTTTACAATAAACATCATTTCATATTTGTTCATTATTTGCACCTCCTTATGGTCTTTTCGGCTTTATGTCCAGCATAAAGCAAGGAGTAAATTTCTTACTCGCTAGTATTTTAGCATAATTAATAAATTATGTAAATCTTTTTATAAAAAAGGAAGAAACTTATTCTTCGTTATTTTCTTCCTTTGCTATTTCTTCCATATGCTTATCAAATGCTTTTTGGTTCATTTGAACATCAAATTCAAATTTTTCACCTTTTGGTATATATTCAAATGTTGACTTAGTAATATCTATGTATACCATATCGTTTTTTAATGCTATATTACCTTCAATTGTATGTTGTTCATCTTTATATTTAAATGTTGAAGTGTTGTTATTTAGTTTTACTTTAACATTTTCCATTCCATAACATCTATAAAGTTCTAAATCAAAAGAAAATTCATTACCTTTTATATTTTTAATGTTTACGTATGATCTTAGATCTTCAATATTAAACCAATAACCTTTGTATTCTTCTATCCAGTTTTTTTCTGTAGTTGTTTCTGTTTTAGCTGGAGTGGTTTTTTCTTCAGTCTTTGTATTTTCATTGACTTCTATATCTTCTGTATTAAGTTCTTCTTTTTCTTCTTCTTTAGTTTCAGCTTTGGATACTTCTGTATTTGAACTCTTATTTTTTTCATAGGATTTACCTACTGCAAAACCGACGAATAATAATAGAAGTATTACTATTATTACCATTACACCTTTTAATACTTTTCTTCCTGTCTTTGTTTTTTCTTCATTTTCCATTTTTTTATCACCTACTATAATTGTACTTCAAATAATATAAAAAAAGACTATAAAATAGTCTTTTTAATGTCAATTTTACTTAGAAACATTGAAACGGAAATAACATATATCTCCATCTTGCATTTGGTATTCTTTTCCTTCTAGTCTTAATTTACCAGCTTCTTGAACTGCTTTTTCTGAACCTAGTTTTTCTAAATCTTCATAAGACATTATTTCTGCTTTAATAAATCCTTTTTGGAAATCAGTATGAATTATTCCTGCGCATTCTGGAGCTTTCATTCCATCTTTAAAAGTCCATGCACGGCATTCATCTGCTCCGGAAGTAAAGAATGTTTTTAATCCTAATAAGCTATATGTTGCTTTTATTAGTTGATCTAATCCTGATGAATTAAGACCAATACTATCCATGAATTCTTTTCTTTCATCATCTGCATACTCAGATAGTTCTTCTTCAAGTTTTGCACACATAATGATTACTTCTGATCCTTCTTTGTTTGCATAGTCTTTAACCATATCAGTAAATAAATTTCTGCCTTCAATTGCATCTTCATCATTAACGTTAGCTGCATAAATGATCTTTTTTAGTGTAATAAAATTGAAGCCAGAAATTAAATTTAATTCATCTTCAGTAAACTCAACTTGGCGAAGAGGTTTTTCACTAATTAAAGCCTCTCTTGCTTTCCTTAGAGCTCCTAATTCTAATAGAGCCTCTTTGTCTTTTGTTGTTTCTGCTTTCTTTTCTATCTTACCAATTCTGTTTTCGACAATTTCTAAATCAGCTAAAATCAACTCTGTGTTGATTATCTCTATATCTCTTATTGGATCTATATCTCCTGCTACGTGTGTTATTTCTTTGTTTTCAAAACATCTAACAACTTCAACGATAGCATCTACTTCTCTAATATGAGACAAGAATTTATTTCCTAAACCTTCTCCTTTTGATGCACCTTTTACTAATCCAGCAATATCTGTAAATTCAAATGTTGTTGGAATTGTTTTTTTAGGATTATACATATTTGTTAATACATCTAAACGATGATCTGGTACTGTAACAACACCAACATTTGGTTCGATTGTTGCAAATGGATAATTGGCTGCTAGAGCACCTGCTTTTGTTATGGCATTAAATAATGTTGACTTCCCTACGTTTGGTAATCCGACGATTCCTGCTTTTAATGACATAAAAACACCTCAATTCCTTTGTTATTATATAAAAAAACAATTGATTATTCAATTGTTTTATGTTGTTAATGTTCCACCAATTCCTAATGGTAAACCTATTAGATACCAACCTATTAATATTAATAATAAACTAATACCAACAATTAAACTGTATGGTAATTGATATCTTAATGTTCTACTGAAGGAAATTGGTTCTTCGTTTTGATTATATTTTTCAATGTAAGCAATATAGATTGTGAAGTAAGCAAGTAAAGGAGTAATTCCTAAAGTTGCACATTCACCAAATCTTGATACTATTTGTGCAAATTCTGGACTTAGGTTACTATTCATAAATACAGGAATTGCTGCTGTTGATAATATTGCCCATTTAGAAGTTGCATTGGTATTAAATAATGTACTTACAGCACTTATCAAGAATAGGAATACTATTAAGGCAGGACCTGATAGATTTCCGTTCCTTAAGAAGTTTGATAGTGATACACCTAAAACTATACCAATGTTACTCTTTTTGAAGACATTAATTAGAATAGATCCCAATAAAATTATGATTAAGGTTCTACCGGTACCATCTAAAGAGTGGCTTAAGTCTTCACAGAAATCGTTGTGACTCTTAATTGTTTTAGCACCTATTCCATAGAATAAACCTAAAATAATAAAGAATATTGTTACAACGAAGACGAATCCATTACTGAAGAATGAGTTATAACTAAATAATTTATCAATATAGAATGATTGACTATAGTCTAATAATGCTCCAGATAATGGTAAACCAGGAATAATATTATATATGAAGATTAATAAGTAAATAGCACCTGCTGCTATTGAAAATATTAATCCTCTATATTCTCTTTTTCCTAATCTTAATTCTTTCTTTTCTTCTTTAAATTCATATCTATCTACTCTACTAGCACTTATTCTTTCGGTTATTATTGTAATAATAAATGCCACAAGAATAATTGTAACTAACATAATAAATAAATATATAAATGTACCTAATCCATAGTTTGGATCGATGCTTAAAGCATTAGCTAAGGTAAATTTTAACATTTCAGAATCAACTGAAGTCAGGAACAAACTAATTCCACTACCACAGGTTAAAGCTGCATATACGGAAACTATTCCAAGTATTGGATTACGCCTACCGTAGCTAAATAATAAAGCAGCTATTGGAATCATTACTACGTATCCTAAATCACCAGCTATACTTAATAAGATACTTATTAGTACCAACCAAAATGTTATAGTATATTTCTTACAATATTTTGTTAAAATGGTAAAAGTTGTTTTGATAAAACCACTCTTTTCCATAATACCTATACCGATAAGAATAATTATTAACATACTTAATGGAGTAAATGCAGTAAAGTTAGATACTGTAGATGTGAAAATGTATTTAATTCCACTTAGGGATAATAACGATTCAACACTTTCAGAAGTAACTGCATATTCTCCTGTTTCTATGTTAATTTTGTTGTATGTTGCTTCAAATCCTATTAAATGCAAAAAACCACTTAATAGTATGACAAATAATATTAGGATTAAGAATGTCATTAAAGGATTTAAAGCTTTAAAGCCTTTAAATTTCTTCATTTGTACCTCCTATTATTTTTTTAACTTTTTTATCAAATTCTAAGCGATCCATCATAATTTCTCTATTACAATTTTGGCATTTAATTTTAATATCGACTCCTACTCTTGTAATTTGCCATTTATTTGTCCCACAAGCATGTGGTTTTTTCATTTCGACGATATCACCGAGTTGATAATTATTTTTCATAATGTACCTCCAATTGTGGATAAGGAACACTAACTTTTGCTTTATTTAGTTCAGTAATAATTACCCTATTCACGTCTCTCTTAGCTTGCCATTGTGTATCTCTCTTACATTTGAAACTAATCAAATAATTGATACATGACTCAGCCAATTCATTGACACCAAGATATTTTACTGAATCTTCTAGGATGTTGTCAACCTTCTTAATCTTAGGAAGAATTTGCTTGTTGATGATTTTTTCAATCTTTTCAACGTCTTCTTCATAAGGAAGAGGAATGTTTAACATCATGTTGTGTTCTCTAGATGAAACATTTTTTATTTCCATAATATTTCTATTTGCAACTATTAACACATCCCCAGCGGCATTTTTAATTTTTGTACTTTTAAGGCCAAATTCCATTATCTCCCCAGTAAATTCGCCATATGTTACTATGTCACCTACTATAAAGTAGTTTTCCATAATAATATTGATACCACTGATAATGTCTTTAAAAGTATCTTGTAATGCTAAACCGATGATAGTAGCTGTAACTCCTAAGCCGGCTATCATACCTTTAACATTAACTCCATAAATACTTAATAAAGTTAATAATGCAATAATAATCATTATGTATTTTGCTATATTTTGGAATAATTTGGTAATAGTTTTTCTTTTTTTCTTTTCGTAACTATTAGTTCCTTGGTTGAATACTTCTTCCATAGCAATAGTTATTATTCTATAGATGAAGTAAGAAACCGCTATTGTTACGATAGTTCCATAAACTTCTTTTTTACTTAAAAAGTTTAGTATTAGTTTAAGAAAATTTATCATTATTATTCACCATCTATTGAGATGCCAATTATATCAAGTATTCTTTCTAAATCACTATCTGAATCGAATGGTATTTCGATTTTTTTAGTACCTATTTTAACTTTGGTACCTATTTTTTCCCTCATTATTCCTTCATATATTGAATGTTTTGCACTATAAACAGGTTCTCTTTTTTGTGGTTTTTTCTTTGTGAAGTCACTTACGCTTGTCATTTTTTCTGTGTCTCTAACGCTTAGACCATCATTAATAATCTTATTAGATATTTCTTTAATTTGATCTTCGTCTGATAACTTACTTAATACTCTAGCGTGTCCCATTGAAATTTTACCATCTTGAACTTCTTTTTTAACATTCTCTGGCAATTTTAGTAAACCAAGAAGATTGGTAATGTAACTTCTACTCTTGCCAAATTTCTTGGCAGCTTCTTCTTGAGTCATCTTTGTTGTTTCAATTATTTTTTCGAATGCAGATGCTTCTTCAATTGGATTCAAATCTTCTCTTTGAATGTTTTCAATTAGAGCTATTTCCATCATTTCTTCGTCTGTCATATCTCTAACTATTGCTGGAATTGTTTTCTTACCAGCAATCTTAGAAGCTCTTGTTCTTCTTTCACCAGCTATTAGTTCGTATCCTTTAATACTCTTTTTAACAATGATTGGTTGAATAACACCATGTTCTTTAATGCTTTCAGCAAATTCATTAAGAGATTCTTCATCAAATTCTTTTCTTGGTTGGTAAGGATTACTTCTAATTTCTGCTAAAGGAATTTCAACGATGTCTCTTTCCTTTGTTTCTTTAACTATTTTTTTCTCAAAATTATCAAAATCTATTACTTCGTTAGAAAATAGTTGTTCTAGTCCTTTTCCTAAGGCTTTTCTCTTAGTTTCCATTTCTGCTAATCACTTCCTTTGCTAAATTTTGATAAGCTAATGTCGCTCTACTAGTAGGATCATAATCGCTTATTGGTTTTCCATGACTTGGAGCTTCTACCAATCTAACTAGGCGAGGAATTATAGTGTTGAATACTTTGTTTTTAAAGTATTTTCTAACTTCTTCAATTACCTCTAACCCAATGTTAGTTCTTCCGTCTAACATTGTTAATAGAACTCCTTCAATTCTTAAGTCAGGATTCATTTTTGATTGAACCATTATGATTGAGTTAAGTAGCAATGTAATTCCTTCAAGAGCGAAGAATTCACATTGTACTGGGATAATTACTGAATTACTAGCTACTAAAGCATTCATTGTTGTTATTCCTAATGATGGTTGGCAATCAATAATTATATAATCATAATCTTCTTGAATAGAAGATAAGCAATTTCTTAATTGTTCGTTTTGATGAAATTCATTATTTTCTAGCATGTTTTTGATAAATTCAACATCGATACCTGCTAAGTTTAGAGTTGAAGGAATTAAAGATAGATTTTTAAATTTAGTTTTAACTATTCCTTCTTTAATATCACATGCACCTGTCATAATTTCATATATATCATGTTCAAAATCACCACTGTTATAACCTAGACCTGTAGTAGCGTTACCTTGAGAATCTAGATCGATTAGTAGAGTTTTTTTACCTTCTTTTCCTAATGCGGCAGCTAAATTTATACTAGTTGTAGTTTTACCTACTCCACCCTTTTGATTTACAAGTGAAATAATTTTTGCCATTTTGTGTACCACCTTTTCATGTATCGTTTCTCATTATTAATTTTACCATAGATAGCATTAAATGTCATAGGTTTTATGAAATTTAAGAGAAAGAAAAAAGGGATTTTTTTCATTCCCTTTTTTATTCGTCTTTAGTAGATTTTTTCTTTGTTTCTTTTGGTTCTTCTTCTGCTGATTTTTCTTCTACTTTATCATCATTATCGTCAAATAGTTTTGGATCGATTTTTCCATCTTCTACTAATGAATCGATTTGTTCTTTAGTTAATGTTTCATGTTCCATTAATGCATCAGCAATTAATAAAACTAATGTCTCGTGCTTAGATAGTATCTTCTTAGCATTCTTATAACATTCATCTAAAATATTACGAACTTCTTTATCTACTTCTAAAGCAACTTGGTCTGAGAAATCTCTTGATTTAGCATAATCTCTACCCAAGAATACACCTTCGTGTTCTTCTTCAAGTTGTACTAAACCTAACTCACTCATACCATATTTAGTAACCATAGAACGAGCAATTTTTGTAGCACGCTTTAAGTCGTCAGATGCACCTGTAGTTTGTTGTTCCATAAAGATTTCTTCACTTGCACGTCCGCCTAATAATCCAGTTATTTGAGAAATTAATTCTTCTTTTGTTGAAATACCAATTCTTTCTTCCTTTGGAAGCATCATTGTATATCCACCGGCTTGACCGCGAGGAATAATAGTTATCTTTTGTACTTCTTGAGCATCTGTTAATTTTAGTCCAATGACAGCATGTCCAGCTTCGTGAACAGCAACTAATCTCTTTTCTTTTTCTGTTATCTTACGAGATGTTTTTGCTGGTCCTAAAAGAACACGGTCTGTAGCTTCATCAATTTCATCCATTGTAATTGATTCTTTATCTCTTCTTACAGCAAGTAATGCTGCTTCGTTAAGAAGGTTTTCTAGGTCTGCACCACTAAATCCAGGAGTTCTTTCACTTACATTCTTTAAGTTTACTTCTGGAGCAAACACTTTGTTTTTAGCATGTACTTGTAAGATTTCTTCTCTTTCACGAGAATCTGGTAAACTTACAGTAACTTGTCTATCGAAACGTCCAGGTCTTAATAAAGCTGGATCTAAAACGTCTGGTCTATTTGTAGCAGCTATTACGATAATACCTTCGTTAGCTCCGAAACCATCCATTTCAGTAAGTAATTGGTTAAGTGTTTGTTCACGTTCATCGTGTCCTCCACCTAAACCAGTACCTCTTTGACGTCCAACTGCATCGATTTCGTCGATGAATATTAAACATGGAGCACTTTGTTTTGCTTGTTTAAACATATCTCTAACACGTGATGCACCTACACCAACGAATAACTCTACGAAATCAGAACCACTTATGTAATAGAATGGTACATCTGCTTCACCAGCAACAGCTTTAGCAAGTAAAGTTTTACCTGTTCCTGGAGGCCCTACCAATAAAACTCCTTTAGGAATACGAGCTCCTAATTTTTGGAATTTTTTAGGGTTCTTTAAGAAGTCAATTAATTCTGCAACTTCTTCTTTTTCTTCTTTTAATCCTGCAACATCAGTAAATCTTGTGTTTCCACCATCTTCACTTAGTTTAGCTCTACTTCTTCCAAAATCCATTGATCTGTTGTTTCCAGCAGCCAATCTTGAGAACATGAAGTAAGCAGCAGCGACAATGATAACTAATGGAAGTACATTTAGTATTATATAGCCAAAATTGTTGCTTCCTGGATCTTTTTTAGTTACGTATTCTTTGATGTTTTGTTCTTCTGCATATTTAGTAACTGTTCCTATTTCTTCTGGAATTACTTTAGTTGTAAATGATTCTTTTTCTTTATAATCTTTTAGTTTTCCAGTTACTATATAAATACTTTCTCCACTTTTTGGAGTTATTGTAATTTCTGATACTTTTTCATTTTTTATTTCTTGTATTAATTCACCTGTTTTGATGTCATGAACTTCGTTTTTACTTCCATTCATAAAGAATAAAACAGTAAGAATAATTATTAATACAATTAAGTATGGTAACATTACCATAAAATTATTACTTTTTCTTCTTTTCATACTTGTCTCCTTCTAATTGTTTGCGCATAAATCAGTTATACCATAGTATTATATCATAGTTTTCGTTAATTGCTTTATCAAATTTAGATTTTTTTAAGCCTGGAATCCAAATGATTTCTCCTCTACTATCAACGACAACTGGTTGCATTTCTCTTTGTTCTTTGGATAATTTACTGTTAATGAAAATATCCTTTAATTTTTTAGGATTATTCATATTTTTAATAGTCATTTTATCGCCAGTTTCTCTGGTTCTTACGTATAGTGGTAAAGTAACGTCTTTACTATTAATTTTCGTTGTGTAGTTACTATTATCTTTTGTACTCTCTACCATTGTAATTTTTTTACCATTAGGTAGGATTGTTTCTTTTTCTAATGGTAGTTTATATCCATTGTTTAACGTTTCTTCTCTTGAAATTTTTAGTCTTTCGTATGATTTTAGAATACGTAGGTTATCTGGCAAGTGTAATTCAATATTTGGTTTAGGATTATTGATTACATTTAAAATCAAATCTACGTGTTTATCACTTACTAAATATAAATTATCAATATAGTTATCATCTAGTACATATTCAATTACTTTGGTTTGAATTAGTTTGTCAAGTTTATTGAATTCTGTAATATCTAAGATATTCTTATGGTATCTTTTTTCTATTTCTTTATTAATATCTTTATCAACATATTCAAAGTATTTAATTAATTCTTTACTAAATTTTAAATATTTTAAATGAACGTTTTTTGTTTCGTTTTTTAAGAATGGCAATACTTTGTGACGATATCTATTTCTAGTGTAGTTGTCTTCATCATTGGTTTTATCATTTACACTTGGAATGTTATTTTCTTTGTTATATTTATTGATGTCATCTTTAGTAATAAAGATTAATGGTTTGATAACATTCATACCATTTTTTACGCTTTCTATTTGAAAACCTGTGTAACCTTTTAAGTTGGATCCTCTTGAAATACGCATTAAAATTGTTTCTATTAAGTCATCACCATGGTGAGCCGTAAATAAATATTTAGCATCATACTTTTTATATAGTTCTTCAAAGTATTTGTATCTTTTCTCTCTTAATTCTAATTCGTTATAATCTTCTTTACTACTCTTTTTATCAAAGGTGGTTGTTTCAAGTAATAAACCTCTTTTTTTACAATAGTCTTTAATAAATTGTAATTCTTCTTTACTCTCTTTCCTAATATTATGATTGATATGAGCGCAAACTACATTAATCTTTTTATTAAGTTTGAGAATAATATCTAGTAAACACATAGAATCTGGTCCACCAGACAAACCGATGATAATTGTATCATCAGCTTTTAGAAGACTATCTAGGTATGCGATCGTCTCTTTCATAATAATCCCCTCTTTGTCGTTGTATTTTATCTTATATATTTTACTTTTTCAATTATTTATTTAGTTTTAATTACAGACTCTATTAATTCTTGTAAATTACCGTCAAGAACTTTATCTGCTTCAGGTGTTGAGTAATTAGATCTATTATCTTTTACCATGGTATATGGTTCTAGAACATAACTTCTAATCTGGCTTCCAAAGTCAATACCTGTATTAATACCTTTAAGAGCTGCTAATTCAGCGTCTTTCTTTTCTTTTTCTAACGCAAATAGTTTACTTTTTAAAACATTCATGGCTTGTTCTTTATTTTGTAATTGACTTCTCTCATTTTGACATGTAACTACTATTTTAGATGGGAAGTGAGTTATACGGACTGCACTTGGTGTTGTATTAACTCCTTGTCCACCATGTCCTGTAGCACAATAAGTATCAATTCTAATGTCTTCGTCTTTAATTTCGATATCTATTGATTGATCTATTTCTGGTACTACTGTTACACTAGCAAATGATGTATGTCTTCTCTTGTTTGAATCAAAAGGAGATATTCTAACTAAACGATGAACTCCTTTTTCGTGTTGGAGATACCCATATGCATATTCTCCTTTAATATGAATTGTTACAGATTTTAGTCCTGCCTCTTCACCTGGTTCTTTTTCTATAAGTTCATGAGACCAGTTCATTTTGTCGCAGAATCTTTCATACATACGAAGTAACATACTTGCCCAATCACAGCTTTCAGTTCCTCCTGCCCCTGGATGAATTTCTAGGTAGCAGTCAGAGTTAGCATATTCGTCACTCATATAAGTATCTATTTCAAGTTCTTCAAGCTCTTTATCTAAAGCATTTATAGCTTCTTCTAATTCTTGTTGTAATTCATTTGATGGTTCAAGTTCTATTAGTTCTAATACTTCTGTATTATCTTTTAAATCTTTGTCTAATTTATTATATAAACTAACTTCTTTTTTTAACGTTGTTAATTCTTTATTTAGTTTGTTGGCTTCATCTATGTTGTTCCAAAAATTTGGTTTATTCATCTCGTCTTCAATTGATGAAATTCTTTTTTGTTTTTCTAGGACGTCAAAGAGACCTCCCAATGTTTGAAAGCTTTTCAGTTAAAGTATTAATTTTTTCTTTAATTTCTCTTAATTCCATAATTTTTCCACCGGTTTTATTATAACATATTATTTCACGAAAAAAAGCCTAGTTTTAGGCTTTCTTTGCAACTATTCCGTAGTACCTTCTTAGAAGTCTTATTTGTCCATCATAAGTGTTTTCTTCAATGTACTCATCTAGTTTTTCATCATCAATATCTGTTGCGTAATAGTCTTTGTTGTCATCATTCATTTCACTGAAGTCATCTATGATTGGAACCTTTTTTAAGAACTCTTTGAATAATACTCTGTTTTTAAAGTATTCTCGCTCATGGATTGGTATTAATTCAACGTCGCGAAATCCAGCATCTAGGACATTTTCATAATCTACAATGCTTATTGGTTTTTCGTTTGAATAAGATTGTCCTTTACCAAAGATTCTTTTTAAAGACCAACAGTCATACTTGTCAACACCTCGTATTAATAAGTACCCACCTGGTTTTAAACATCTGTAAATTTGTTTTGGATCAGTAACAGTGTTTCTTGCTACTACAATGTCAAAGTATTCTTCTGGTACATCCATTTCTAGATTGTCCATTAAACGGAAGGTGATGTTTTTTCTTCCACTTTCTTTTAAGTTTTGATTTGCTGTAGCTATCATTCCTTCTGAGAAATCTGTTCCTAGTATTTCTGCACATTCTGGGAATGATTTTAATACTTTTTCACCGCCACCAGTTCCTAAATCTAATATTTTTGAATTCTTATTAGCAAGTTTTCTTAAGACTTCATATAGGTCCCATTTTGTTAAACTTTCTGATTGAATTTCAAACATTGAAAAATCCCAATCTTTTATTTCTTCATAATACTCTAATTCTTTTTCTTGTTTCATAATATTTCCTCTTTTCTTGTTTTTTCTTGTTGTGATTGTATTAAAAAAGAACCTCCTTTCATGAACACAAATAACCAATCACAAATTAATGTGTTTGTATTTGCCATTCATGAGGAGATTCTAAAGGCTCTTCATTATTCCTCTAAGCTTTCGCTTACTGGTAGTAAAACGCGAATAGGCGAATTGAATTACTACAATTTAAAATTATCATACTATTTTGTTTTGGTCAAATTTATCTTATTCCAATCTAATTCTAACCTAACTATATCTTCTTCTGTGTTCTTTTCTTTGCCGTGTTGAACTTCAATTATTTCTAGGTAGGTAGAAGCTTTTATAGAGTGCTTTTCTTTTTGTTTAATGTTTATTACATCACCGGCTTTAATCTTAATTACTTTTCCATTAATAATAGCTTCTCCCTTACCACTTAGTACATACCATGTTTCACATCTAACGTTATGGTATTGATAGCTAATATTTCTATTAGGGAAGATTATTAATTTTTTTGTTTTAACATGATATTCTTCACTATCAGCTTCACTTATTATTTCATAATACCCCCAAGTTTTATAAACAGTATTTTGTTTTGTTTTTGGTGTTATTAAAACTCCATAAGGACTGTTAACAAGTATGGTGTTTTCCACTCCTTGATTTCTAATTTCTTTTGGTTCAAAGTTTATTATATTTGTATTATGTTCATCAGCTGGTCTTATTTTATCTGCTAATACTTCCCATGTTCCAATATCATTCCATGATGAATTGCTTTTTACTATAGCTAGTTTCTTTTCTTTTTCTAGGACTTCATAGTCGAAACTAATATGTGGTAATGATAAGTATTTTTCATTAAATTCTTTATAGTTTTTAAATTCTAAGTATTGATGTGCTATTTCTAATATTCTTTTTAATCTAAATACTACTAAGCCGCTATTCCATAAGGCGTTTTCTGAAATTAGTTCGATTGCTCCATTAATATCTGGTTTTTCTTTAAATTGTTTAACAT
>Ga0310697_10000652_pt1 | contig 44759 bp, 79 predicted proteins | sample 172DNAGHGlowgp2_FD_203883 | JGI IMG/M metagenome (GOLD analysis project Ga0310697, IMG submission 203883) | Sheep rumen microbial communities from Palmerston North, Manawatu-Wanganui, New Zealand - 1728 DNA GHGlow gp2 (v2) (version 2) | ecosystem: Host-associated > Mammals > Digestive system >...
GAAACAGAAAAGGAGATAAAAAAATGCTTTGGAATGATATGACCGTAGAAGAACAGATCGAGTGCTGGGAAGGCTATTGCAGTGAGTTTATCGCAGAGTATGGCGATGATACCACCCCTATGAGCTTTGATGATTTCGATGAAGAGTGGAGAGGATTCTACTACTACGCGTATTAAAAAAGGGGCTTGACAAGACACCGCTTTTATGATACAATACCAGTAGAAACAGAAAAGGAGAAAAAAAATGATGTATGACATTTATCCCTGCGATCTCGACCCCTTCGGCGAATGCCCGAAGCGCTGTCAGGATTGCGCCCATTGTGTGGGCTGGTTCATGGATGAACCAGAGGATGAAGAAAATTAAAAAAGGGGCTTGACAAATACAGCCCACTATGCTATAATAAAGACACAATGAAGGAGATGAAAACAATGAAAGCACGACCGCCGCCCGCAAGGGTATGAGATTGGATTACTAATAAATTAGATAGTAATGTATAGGAGAATAAACTAATGAATAGAATTAGAGATGAGACGAAAACCTTTTAAGGTTTTCTAATAGATAGTATAGAACAGAAAGATAATAGAAAATGAGGAAAAACTAATGAATAGAATTAGAGACGAGACCAAAACCTTTTAAGGTTTTCGATGAATAGAGTAGAATGATAGTAATAAAATAGAAATGTGCATCAAGGGACTGCTTGACTCGGTTGGAGGATGGAAGTAGTCAAGCAGTTTTTGCCCTTGGATGGGCCTCTAATCGGGTAGGCCATTAGCTATGGAGATTAGCCTACGATCACAAAGCAATGCCGATGGGGGTCAATCCAAGGGCAAAAAATTTTTCAAGAAATTTTGAAAAACCCCTTGACAAATGCCCGGGCATTTGCTATAATACAATCACAAAGAGAAAACAAGGAGGAAAACAAAATGATGAATAGTGATTACTGGGAAGTCCACGAGGCCGAATGGCTCGCCGCTCAGGAGTGCATGGAATGGCTCCTGTTTGAGGCCGATATGGCTACTGACCCCTACCGGGATTAAAACCCGGTAGGGAGAAAATACTTGACAAGTCCAAAAGTGTATGATATAATTAAGGCACGAAAACAAAGGAGATAAAAAAATGAGAACTTGTAAAAATTGCGGTTGCTATCTTCCCGATAATTGGATTACTTGCCCCGCATGTTTTACCAATATAAATGAACAGCAAGAAACAAAAAAGGTGGTTTATAAAGAGACTAAACCGCGCTTTACTGTTTGTCGTGTTGACCTCTATCTTAAAAATAATACTAAATCTTCTAACCTTTTTGCTTCCTATGATAACGCTGTTAAATTTGCCCATCACATGGCCTGCCGTGCTGATGCTGCTGTCGTTGTTGTAACTGATGTCCCCAGTGGGAAAATAATTGAAAAATTTTCTCGTAAAGGGTATTGACAAATCTAAAATTGTATGGTATAATGTAGTTACAAAAGGAAAAAGGAGATAAGAAAAATGTACGAATACGAAATCCGCTATCTGGCAACTGGTGAGACTGATTTCCTGTATGGATATTCTCGTCAGGATTTAGCAAGACGCTATCCCGAAATCCCGACCAATACTTATGTCATCGTCTACCGCGAGTACATCGACTGATTACTCGCGGTTTTCTATTCATTTTTTTAGAATGGTTATGCATTGTATAAGCATACATTATAAATGAATTTTATACGGGCCATTTTTGGCGCGCCGCTCCTGGTCGATGCGGCGCGTTTTTCGCTGTAATAATTATGCCACAATTTTGTCATCAATTTGTAATACATTCGCGCAAACAGGCAAAGTCCCGAAATGAATAATTATACAATGAATAATGAATAAAAATTCAAAAAAAAAATAAAAAAAAGTGTTGACAAATGCCCGGGCATCTGCTATAATCATAGACAGAAAGGGACAAGAAAAGGAGATAAAGAAAATGTACGCTATCACCTATACTAATATTGTTCACTGCAAAAAGTCCGGCGATACCGCCCAGCAGACCGCAAACTTCTATCACACTGGACGGACTGAAAGACACGATGATCGCCCGTGGTATGAGGGGAGCGACATTGCAGAAATCGCCGCAAGCGTCAAGTCTAATGGTTTCAGCCTTGCCGATGGCCGCACCAATCATGGTGACACGCTGGAAGAAAAATGGAACGACTTCCGCACTCGTACCGCTTCCAATCTCTTTATTTATGTAACAAATGACTTTATCGGCTATTACATGACGATCGAAGAGTTCGAAGAGTTTGTAAAAATGTGGTGCTATGTTAGCACAGAATCCGCAAAAAACGGTGGACGGTCTAAGATTAGATGCAAGCATGAGAGCCAAAAAATGCGGAATTGGTTAGCTCACAGGGCGGGATAAAAAAACCCGCCCAAAATGAAAAAAAGTTCTTGACAAATCCGGATTTGTAGTGTATAATCCTAAGTGTAAAGGGGTTAAGGAAAACCCCAAGAGAAAGGAGAAAAGACAATGTTCTTTGAAATCGTTGAAATTACTGAAACTGCATGGGGCGATGACGATATTATTCGTGGCCGCTTTGATACTCTTGCCGAAGCCGAAGCTTTTATCGCTGAGACTTATGGCGATGATGTGGACGATATTTATGTACAGGATTCCACTGGAGAAGTTGTCTGGGGCTGAAAAAAAGTTCTTGACAAATCAGGATTTGTAGTGTATAATCCTAAGTGTAAAGAAGAGATACGAAAGGAAGTAAAAAAAAATGAAAAAGTTCGTTTATCAGGTTGCGGGTTTTGAATATGTTGGTTTTGAGGCTTTCGGCGACGCATGGAAGCAGGCCAGAGCCAAGGCCACCGAACTTCACGCGGGCGTGTATCGTCTGGTTATCAAGGGCGAAATCGTCAAGCAGGAAGTGCTTGCAAATGGCGGCGTGTTCCTGTCCGTGGAACGCGTACAGCCTGAGCAGGTGCTCATCTTCTAAGGGACTTGAATAAAGTCCCATTTTTTTTGACTATTTATTCAATACATAAATATTCATTCTGGATGAAACTTTATACGATTTTTTTGGCGCGCCGCTCCTGGTCGATGCGGCGCGTTCTCATTATAACACACGCGGCAGAAAAAGTCAATAGGCAAAATGCACAAAATTTTTGATGCTGGTAAATCCCGAAAATTCCTTTGTGCAAAGTGACGAATCGCTCAAAAATTGAAAAAAACTCTTGCAATCTGCGTTATAGTATGGTATTATAACAGTGTCAGGAGGGGTTGACTTGTCCCCCTCAAAACCGGCCCGGGCGGTCTCCGGGGATGCCGACACAAGGGCAATAAAAAAATGGAGGTACTGACTATGTACGCTATCTGCACCACCCGCAATGGGTTCATCACCCGCCGCTATTATGGGGTTATTAATCCCGAGATGCTTTGCCGCCACTACGGCAAGGTCATCTTGACCAACGCCCTCTAAGGCGGTGAGCTCCCTTGAAATGATATACAGGGAGCAAAAAAGTTCTTGACAAGCTATAAAACATCTGCTATAATCTTAAGTGTCAAAGGGGTTAAGAAAGCCCTTGATTGAAAGGAGAAAAGAAAATGTCCTCTATCGCTGTCCGCTACATCGACCTGCTCACTGGTATCATTAGCTCTGAGACCATGCGCCTGTGTGAGCTCCACCTGTTCCTCGAAGATGAAAACAACGGGGAAATCAAAATCCTTGAAATCGACCAGTCGTTCGATGGCTGGGAGACTATGGAAGTTATTTTCCAGCTCGACCAGTAAAAAAAATTAAAAAAGGGGCTTGACAAACCCCTACAAATCTGATATAATCCATAGTGTCAGGAGGGGTTGAGAAGATCCCCCACCCGACCCGGCGGTTCTCAAGGGTTCATCCTTAAAGCCCTTCCCCAATGGCGGTTCTACTGAAAAGCCCCGCCTCTGCCCTTCGGGGAATCCAAAGCTTACAGCTTGCGCAGGCGGCAAGACAATTCAGCCGCTGGTTATGGTTCCAGAGTCAACAAAAAAACCGCTCCCTCAGCCGAGTGACTGGCGTCGATACAGCCAGCGGGGGTTCGCTCCCCGAAATCCAAGCGACGCGCGGTATGCGAAATAATCCCCCTCCCCAGTGGGAAAACTGGGGAAGCCCAAGGGTGTAGGCAGAATGAACAAAGGCCCACGAGAGCCGTGTAAGACCTACCAAGACCCAGAGGAGCCGCACGCCGAAGTCCTACTGTGCGGGATATAAATGTGCAGGCAACATGCGGGGAGCTTCTGGAACCCCCAGGCTGGTAGGATGGAAGCAACGGGATGGGAGTGGAAAGCCCGCCCCAAAATGAATGGGTATTCATAAAAATGAATTCCCATTCATTTTTATTATTATGCATCTTTATACATTAAAAGTATATAAAGATGCATTTTCGGCGGGCCGCTCTCAGCCGTTGCGGCCCGTTTTCGCTTTAACACGCTAAAGTGATAAATTGTTAGCGATTTAGCGCGCTAAAGTGCTACTGCGCTAAATCCCTAAACCTACTGGGGTAATAGACTTTAACACGCTAAAGTGCTAACGCATTAAATTATTAAATATCACGATTTAACGCATTAAAGTGTAAAAGATTACAAATATATGACAAAAAAATTTCTAAAATTGACACTTGACTTTTGCCCGTGGTGGTGTTATACTATACTTGTTCCGGAAAGGAAGAAAGAAAAGTTACAAAGGAGTTACAGAATTATGACAACCATGTGCGTTCCTGACGTGTTCCCCACTATCAAGAATAAGGGTATCCGCGCGCAGGCTAATATGACCGCCGCTTGCGGACAAAAGTACCTTGCCCATGACGGCAAGGCATATAGCCATGCCTCTGATATCGAGTATATGGGCTATCATATCAGCGTTAAGGCGTACCACTTCACCCTTATGAGCGGTACGCTGTGTGAAGGCAAAGACACTATTAACGACATATGGGATGTATATGCTCGCACCACCCACAGCGACCGCTTCGCATATGTCCTCGGTGAGACAGCATATATCATGAATATCGTTGAATTTGAGAAGTTTGTCAAGCTGTTCTGTGAGATTGAGCGTGAAAGCAATCACAGCGACAGACAGCACACTGGTAGCTTCAAGGTTCGTGCCAAGCGTTGCGAAGGCAATATGGCGAAGTGGTTCGCCCATATGATGGCCTAATCCATATGCCCGGGCGGCAACATATACAAAGCCGCCCGCTCTAATTTGTGCAATATGCCGACTTGACAAATATAAAAAAATTTGGTAAAATATATTCACAAAGATAAAGAAAGGAATTGATACAAATGACGATTTGGTTTGATATGGACGGTACTCTGGCTGACCTCTATGGTGTAGAAAATTGGCTCCCGATGCTTCGAGCAAGCGATCCTACCCCCTATATGGTCGCACGTCCTCTTGTAAACCTGTCAGCGCTGGCTCGTGTCCTTAATCGGCTCCAGCGTGAGGGGTATGAAATCGGCGTGATTAGCTGGACTTCCAAGACTGGCACCCCTGATTATAACGCCGCTGTGACTGCCGCCAAATATGCGTGGCTGTCCAAGCACCTGCCGTCTGTGGATTTTGATGAAATCCATGTTGTCCCCTATGGCACTCCCAAACAGGTCTTCGCCCATTCTGACAACGATATTTTGTTCGATGATGAAGCAAAAAATCGTGAAAATTGGACTGGACTGGCTCTGGATGTTACCGATATTATCGGTGCTTTGAAAGCCCTCTAAAGGGGCTTCAAAGCCCGGGCGCTCGTCCTATTTTTGTGCATTTTACCTAATTGACAAATTCCAAAAGCAAGAGTATAATAGGTGTACAGAAAGGGGATAGAGCAATGGACAAAGAAAAGCAGATTCTGAATTACATGCAGAAACTCAATCTCACCAGTGAAGAAGCTGAACAGCTCTATAAAGATGAAGAAGAAGACAATCTTCCCGAACTGACAGCCGACCAGAAGAAAGTCGAAAAAGAAATGCGGCAGGCTGATCGCAAAAAGGAAACCACTCCACGCAAGCGGGAACGCAAACCGGACGAAGATAAGCGTTTTCTTATTGGGATGCTTCAAGAATTTATCGAAAATCCGAATGGGATTTATTCTCCTGCGAAAATCGTAAATCCTGAACGCGAAATTGAGTTGAAATATAATGGTAATTGCTACCGCCTTGTGCTAATAAAACCGAGAAAGGAAAAATAAAAATGAAAGTTGTTGAAGTAAGTAAAAAAGTTAGAGAAGTGCCGCTTTCTTCGCTAAAATTAGGAGATACATTCATTTTTGATTCGAGAATTGGCATGGTTGCTTCCCGCAATGGGCATGATTTTCCGTTGGATTTAGTTTTGGGTCGAGAATTCTGTTTGCCCTTTGAGGGAAGAGAATGGATACCCCATGATAGCCCAGCTATGCTCTCTCCTTCTACAATGGTAATCCCTGTTGATTGCGAATTACAGTATCGGCTTAAATATTAAGCCGATACATTATTTAATAAATAAAAAGTTAACATAATAAAGTTTTCACTTCATTATTGACAAAGCCATTCTTTTATGTTATAATTAAGATGTTCCAAAAGAAAGGAGTTTTAAAAAATGACCACTTGGCTGTTAGGAATTGCGGGCGGAGTTGTTTTTATTCTTCTTTATATGTGGCTGGGCGATAAGTAAGCTCAGCCTAACCGCCCGGGCGATTTGTTAAGAAATTATCAAATGATTTTTTAAAATATCCTCTTGACATTTCGCAAAACATTTGTTATACTATAATTGTTCCAAGGGAAAGCGAAGAGAAGCGAGAAGCCCAAAGAAGCCGGCAAAACGGGTGATGCAGTCGCCATACCACTACCCTATGGGATCAAGGGGGATTCTCTTGAATCGCGAGTCAAGCGGAGAGAGGGAAGAATGTTCCCGCCGATAAAAAGAAACCCCCTTGCTTTTTGAAATGAAATTCAAAATACCCTCTTGACAAAACTTAAAAAGTATGCTATAATAAATACAGAAAGTAAGAAAACAATTAAATATGCGGGTATGGTGGAATAGGCAGACACCACAGACTTAAAATCTGTTGGCCGTAAGGCCGTGCCGGTTCAAGTCCGGCTACCCGCACCAATAACCTCCCATCTCCTTTCTTTCTCTCCTTTCTCTTTTCGTGCGGTTCCTACCCTATGGGTAGGAATTGCGCCCGGGCAAAAGATTGTTAAATAAATAACTTACATAAAAAGTATTGACTTTTAGAGAAAAAAGAGTATAATAATAATTGTCAAGAGGAAGGATATAGCCCAAAAAAATAAATGACCGCGTGGGTGTTTCGTGCGGGATATAAAAACTCTTGACATAAAAAATAATATAAAGGTGATAAAAAATGAATATTATTGGTGGAATCTGGCTTATGACGACAGTCTTAGCTTTTTCTCTGTTTGTTTCTGTACATCTTACAGCAAAAGAAAAATTCCAAAAAAGACATCCAACGGCGAAAATAGAAAAGAGTCTAATTGGAGAAAAAATCTATGGATGTTTAATGGTTTTTGTTCTTACAACTATACCAATTATTAATCTTCTTACTTTATTCACTTTGGCGACTCAGTATGATGATATTGTAGAAGGTACGATTTCTAAGGTAGAAAATAAAATTATTTCAGAAGAATAAGGACTTTTATTAGTCCTTATTCTTTTTTTGGTTGAAAATTTTAAAAAAAAATTATATAATTATTATAGAAAATTAAAGAAAAGGAATTGATAAAAAATGATTGTTGCTAATAAGGAACTTAATAAGGAATTTAATGCTCACATTGATAATCTTGTGGCAAAGTGCCCGGGCGATAAGACCAAGGCTGAACTTTTCCATGAGTTTATGGCTAATGAAATGTTTAATTGTTCGGTTAATGAGAACTATTTTTATGAATTTACTCTTGCTTTTGAAGAGTTTCTATATTTTGCTTATCGAATGGATCCTGCGAATTTTAAGTATTTTGATTTGGATAGATTTTATTTTTAATTTCCTATTGACAAATGTCTTTCAAGATGTTATACTATAACTGTCAGGAGGGATATTGATGGAATTAAAAGAAATGATTCAAAAGCTTGCCAATGCACTTGATAAAGAAAGTGATTATTGGTGTAATTTTGCGGTAGCGAATACCACCAATCCGAATAAAATGATGTATGGTGCGGCGGTTGGTCGAGGAGCAACATACACTGAGGTTGCAATGTTGCTTAAGTTTATCCTTAATAATGATACCGATAAATTTGAAGATTTTCTGGCTTCTTATAACGATATTAAAGAAAAATATCAGAAATTAGATGAAGGGAGATAATAAAAATGGATATTAGAAACATGCCTGCCAAAGCGGCTTATTACGAATTTGTCGTAGCAGTTCCTAATGCTGACCACTACACTTTTCTCGGTATGTATGCCGATGGGCATCAGGCCGAAAGAACTGCTCTTGAATACGGTGGGATTGTGATTCACAATGTGCGTGTTCATGGCTATCAGCCGCCTAAGTCTGAAAAAAAGTATTATACTTTTAGTGGCTCTTGGTCTTGGGGATGCTGGGCTACTGACATAGAAGATGCTGAAAAGCAATTTTCTGAGGCCTACGACGAAGAGATAGACATTGACTATGAGCATAAAATTGAGGTAGATGAATAATCTACCTTGATTGCCCGGGCGCGCGTTCACAAAAAGTTCATAATTTTTCGGCAAATACCTATTGACATTCGTGCACTTATCTGTTATACTATAATTGTTCCAAGGGAGTGGCCATCTACTGAGGAACTTTGAAGGGAAGCCAACATCATCCCTCCGAGTACTAAATAATGTGTGTTGATGACGTTGAGAATATCGTCCAATCGGAGACGAACCCCATTTCAAGAAGATAATGGGAAAGTAAATGTTCGATTGACCTTTAGTTTTATGGTTAAAGGTGGATATTCCTTGGGGTGACAGGTTTTGGTTTCCAAAAAAGGAAAACGAAAATAGATAGGAACCCTAAAAAATCCAAGGTAAAGTCTTTAAGTCCCACATTAGTAGGATAACCAAGAGCGATGAATAATGGCCGCTTAAAGAAAACACTTTAAAAAGACTTGACAACATCCAAAAGGTATGCTATAATAAATACAGAAATAAGGAAAAGGAGAAGGTAAAATGAAAAGAATGAATTACAAAGAAGTTTGCGTTTCTCTCCAGTGCCCCTTCTGCGGCAGAGGGCATGAGGTCGAAGTCAATGAGATTGATTATCTCAATTGGGAAAATGGCACGCTCGCACAGGATGCTTTCCCCTATCTGTCTGCTACTGAGCGTGAACAGTTGATTAGTCACCTGTGCCCTGACTGTCAGCGTGATATTTTTGATTAAGGAGAAAAAAAATGAAAACAACTGGAATTGTGCGGCGTGTAGATGACCTTGGTCGTATCGTTATCCCCAAAGAAATTCGGCGGACTCTCCACATTAAAGAGGGCGATCCCCTTGAAATCTATGTTGATGACAATGCGGTGTGTTTCAAAAATTATAAATATCAGGCAGTAGAGGATGCTTGTAAAGAAGTCCTTAATGCTTCTGCTGATTTAGTCAATGTTGAACAGCGCGATGCAATTGCGGCACATCTCAAAGCAATTCGAGAATTAATTTTTGAGTAAGCCGAGAGTTAATCTCGGCTAACCGCCCGGGCGGATTGTTAAATAAATAACTTTTAAAAAGGTATTGACATTTCGCTCCCTATCTGCTATACTATAATTGTTCCAAGGGAAAAACAAAAAAAGGAGATAAAAAAATGAGAGTACACATTGAGCATTTCGCTACTTCTTACAGCATCACTTTCCATGGCACTATTAGTTATGATGTTGAGAGCTTTGGCTCTCTGGATGACGCTCTTGCTTTTGCCGAGGAAGAGATTGATGTGCGACAGCAGGCTACTTTCGCTTCTATCTGGGACAGTAACACCGGTGAAGTTTATGCCACTTGTTCTTCTGATGATGAATCTACCTCAGAAGAGGATGATAGCTGCCCCGTTGAAGATTGGGACTACAATGAGGATGAGGGTTTTGATCCCTACCTTGGCGAATATACTTGGGATTGCTAAAAAGTAATCCCAAGTTTTTTCGTATTCCCAGAGAATTCCAGAACGCCCGGGCAAAAAGATTGTTAGAAAAATAACTTTCTCATCGTTGAAAAAAATCTTGACAAATTCGATTAGGTGTGTTATTATAATAATGCCAAGAGGAAAGAACCACTTGACAGAAAACAAAAAATTATAAAGGAGTAAAAAAACTATGATGATGATGTTCGGCGTATGTGATAATGCTGTTGATGCTTACCGTATGATGGAGTATGCGATGGAGTTGATTGCCACGTATTATGGCAGCATTGCCGACTATTCGGATGATGATGACGATGATTGGAGATGCGGCACCTGAGCCTGGCGCAAGACAAATTATCTCAAAAACTTGAGGTAATTTGCCCGGGCGGATTGTTAAAGAAATAATTTTCAAAAAAGGTATTGACTAATGCTGTATAATGTGTTATTATAATAATGCCAAGAGGAAAGGAGATAAAAAAAATGGATTATGTGTATTTAATCTGGGAAGATGTTGACGATTGGGCCGAGGATGGTGGCGGCACTTATCTTGTTAGCATTTATGCTAATAAAGAAGATGCTGATAAAGAATGCAGAAAACTCAACGAAAATCGTCCTGCTAAAAATGTTGAGTATTTTGTAGATAAAGGAGCTGTAAAATAATGGAACTTATTTGCCCCTATTGTATTAAGCCCCTTGAATGGGATGATACGATAGATTATGATATTGGCATTGACTATGCTGATACTAAGGATATAGGCCATTGTCCTAAGTGTAATAGGCATTTCCACTGGTATACACATTTTAAGTTTTTTTGTTACGAAGACTTGACAGAAAATTAAATCTGTGCTATAATAAATACACAAAACAAGAAAGGAAGTAAAAAAAATGATGATTGTAATTGGACTTTTGATCGGGTATGCTATTAGTTTTCTGATGAACGCTGGCCTTGTGTGGCTGCTGTGCTGGGGTCTGAAAGCAGTTGGGATCACCACTATCTGTGGTTGGACTGTGGCTTTTAGTTGGCCGCTGGTATTGATTTTCACCGTTGTCTATATAATTCTTCATGGCATTTTCGGTGGACACAATAAGAAGTAAGGAGGAACAGTTATGAACGATAAGATTACTTATAGTATTGTTGAGGAAATTGCTGTTCTCTCTACCCGCGGCGGTTGGGCTCTTGAGCTCAATCGTGTGGCATGGAATGGCGGTCAGCCTAAGTACGACATTCGTTCATGGAACGAAGATCACACCCGGATGGGCAAGGGGGTCACTCTCAACGATGATGAGATGAACGCCCTGCTTGATGCGATGGCGGCAAGGGATTAACCTTGCCCAATCGCCCGGGCAGATTGTTAAATAAATAACTAATAAAAAAGATATTGACAGATTTGATTAAGTATGATATTATAATAGTACCAAAGGAAAAGGAGAATAAAAAATGCATGACCCCGAAAGAATTGATGATTTTATGTACCATCTGGCCTATTTGTGGGAGAAGTATTGCCCTGACTGGCGATTCGCACAGTTGATGTCTAACTTCTATTCTTATTATAAAAGTGACCTTTTTTATAATGAGGAAGACCAGTTCATGGAAAAGTTTGAGTGCTACATCTATAACGAAGTGGCAAATAAGCCTGACCCTGATGATTTTTGTTATTACCAGAAGGAGGATTAAAAAATGGATTTCAAAAATATGACTATGGAAGAACTCAATCAGATAAAAGCCGAAATTTATGATGAAATAGACCGCCGTGTTAAAGCTGAAGAACAAGAAGCAATTAAAGAATTTATAGATGCTTTTACTAAACTTAATGAAATGGCAGTAACTGTCACCTATGAAGACTGGGAAGATACTTATACTTTAGTAAACCCTGAAAGATTTCACTTTACATCTCTTTAACCCTTTTAGGGTTAAAGCCCGGGCACTAAAAAGGGGCTTGACAAGATGTAAAAGATGTGCTATAATTAAACCACAAAAAAGAAAGGGAGAAAATAAAGATGATTACTTATACTGAGACTGAACTTAAAACTTGGTTCTTGAAAGAAGTAGCAAAGTATCCTCATTCTAATACTGAACAGCATTTGAAAGCCGTGTTTCATTTAATGTTTAATGAGGATAGCAAAGATAATTTGAAAAAGGTGCTTGACAAAGAATAAAAGGTATGCTATAATTAAATCACAAAGAACGAAAGGGGAACTTAAAAATGGAGAACTTTGATAAGCGCATGAATAAAAAGACTGGCGAGGAGCTTCAGCAGTATCTCGCTTTTCGCCGCAAGGCTGGCCGTGTGCCCGCCAAAAAGGGCAAGGGCGCAAAATATAATCGTAATGATTTCAAGAAAGAGGTGGCGTAGGATGAAAGGTTACTCGCTCTGGTGCTGTGATGGGAACGACGTAGAACTGTTATGCATTTTCATGGACAAAGACAAAGCCTATGCGGCTCGTGATGAATTGACGCGAGAAGCGGAGGCCGATGAATTATACTGGTTTTCTTACACAGTATCATCGGTAGACGTGATTCAATAAGGAAGGGAAAGAAAATGAAGAACACGAAATGGCAGATTGAATACCACTGGATAAACGATGAGGGTATTCGTGAGACTTACCGTTATAACCATGTCTTTACTAATCTTGATGCCGCTATCAAAGCTTATGAGGATTATGTAAGGCTTGAAGGCGGTGGCTGGTATGACCTGGTTGAGATTACTGAAAAAGTAATTTCCATTTAATAGGAGGAAAAAATTATGAATGAAATGACTAAACTTGCCGCTCTTTTGGAGCAGGCCCATGTTCCCTTTGAAATGCGTGACCATTGGTCTGATACTAAGCAGATTTGTTATCCGAACTGCGAAAATGTAGTCTGTGATGCTGTCTGCTTCCCCGGCTCCTATGGTTATTCAGATGGACTTCTGGAAATCATGGGTCTTGTAGATGAAGAAGAAACCGGCGATACTGTCGAGGGCTGGCTTTCTGCGGATGAAGTTTTCCAGCGTATCTATCATCATTATCGTGGTTGGGAGCCTCAAGTTACTTGAGGCTAACCGCCCGGGCGAATTGTTAAATAAATAACTATTAAAAAAAGGTATTGACTTTCCGCCAAAAGAGAGTATAATAATAATTGTCAAGGGGGACAGCGGAAGACCACCGCGATACAAGTGTCTCAAAAGGTTATGGCGCCGACCGGAAAAAATAAAATTCCTCCTTGACAAGCCACACAGACTGTGGTATAATGAATACAGTCAAGAGGGCGGAACACCGTAGGCAGTAAGTCCCATACGACTAATAAAAAATTCAGTCAATGGCAATAAGTCCCTACGAACCGGAAAAATTTTTCAAAGAAATTTGAAAAACCCTCTTGACAAACCCCACAGCCTGTGCTATAATAAGTATGTAAGGTAAAGGAAACCTAATGGAGCCTTGTCCTACTAAAAGGCTTTAGAATCTGGTAGGTAAATCTTTTGAAAGAGGTAGATACTATGTCTCGTAAGCTGTCCTATGTTTCTGCGATTGATTTCGCTCTGTCCGTCCTGTCCCAGATTGACGCCGCTCAGGTGGCTATCCCCGCCGAGGGTGAGGATGACGCGCCCATTTCTGTCGGTGAGGTTGTCGAAAAGATGACCGCTCTGCGTGAAGCGCAGATGAAGCGCTCCACTTCTAAGAAGGCCGAGGGTGAGTCCAAGACCCACAAGGCCAATGTTGAGCTGGCCGAGAAGATCTATGCCGCTATGGTGGCGGGTGAGGTTTACGATAACAAGGGCATTAAGGCTCTTGTCCCGGAGCTGGTTGACGCCACTCCGCAGAAGCTGGCTCCTATCATGGCCTGTCTCAAGGGCCGTGTTACCGCCACTAAGGTGAAGGGCCGGGTGTCTTACATTCTGGCCCAGCCCGAAGCCGCAGAGTAATTAAAAAATCTGTCCCAATTCGGGGCAGATTTTTTTAACATCTGGTTAGCTTAGACTAACCGCCCGGGCACATTGTTAAGTTTTTAACTTTCAAAATCCTTATTGACATTTTCAAAAAAGAGTGTATAATAATAAGTGAAATGAGGGGAACGAAGGTAAGCCCCCATTATCTAAAATGAATGGAGAATAATACTATGTCCAAAAAGTATGTTAATGATCCGATGGGTAGTTATGAGAGCACTCAGGAGAAGCACTGGCAGGTTATTTATCTGTATCAGACTATGACTGCAAGCGCAGTTGCCTCTATTACAGGCTACGCGCCCAGCACTGTACGCAGCTACTATAACAAGTATCGTGCTGAACTTCCGATTGCAATTATCTTTTTTGAGAAGGGCGAAACGGAAGCCCCTGCCCGAAGAAAGACCGTAAGGCACAATGAGCGCCGCGTGTTTTATGGTAACACGGAAATCAACTGGCTGAACGGCACTGAAAATAAAGATGATGACGGAAATGAAAAGGCGTATCTTTTCCGGTTCTATGAAGATAATGCCGACCCCGTTTTTAGCAAGATTGGTACAACTGCTAAAACCTGTATCGGCAGATTGAAGGACGAAATCCGTTATTATAATAACAAAGCAAATTTCAATATCCAGAAGGTTGAAATTTGCGAGATTTGGGACTGTGGCGAAATGCCCGCAGAAAGCTATGAAAGCTTTATGCGCGCTCTGCTTATTCGTCAGTATCCCAATACTTGGAAAAAGAACGACCGCTTTTTCGGTGTCACCATTCCTGCCGAGGTATTCCTTGACCTCTGCAAGCAGTACGCCGAAATGTAATACAGGGGAGGGGGAGTTAGCTCCCCCTAACCGCCCGGGCGCTTTGTTAAAGAAATAACTTTCAGAAACCTCTTGACTTTTTATTAAAAGAGAGTATAATAATAATTGTCAGGGGGCAAGAGAATTGATAAAGTAGGGACAGCCCCAAAGTGAGGATTGCTGAATGACCTTGCTTGAAAAATTTTCAAAGAAATTTGAAAATCCCCTTGACAAGAAAGAAAAGGCATGATATAATAAAAGCACAAAGAAAGAAAAAAGGAGATAAAAAAAAATGGCCACTTATTATTCTGTCACCAAAGATCGCAACATGATTTACTTCACCAATGAAGAGGGCAAAGCGTGGAGCTTTGATGTAAACACTGGCATTTTCCTTTCCCCCAAGGGTAACGCTGTCAAGTCTTTCCCGACTGGGCTGGGCAGTTTCATTGATGGGCATGATACCAGAAATGATATTCCTGCTGTCCGTCTGATGGCCTTTATCCGTAACTCTCCCTATGAATATGGTGTGCGGGATAATCAGAACTGCTACATGCTGAGAAATCCCAGCTATTATGCAAGACTCGCCCCTCTGTTTCAGACCATAGACAAAATGGCAAGTCTGGGCTGTTCTCCTGACCGCTGGAATGCTACTGCCTCTAACCTGACTTTCATCAATGACCATTTCAAGGCTTTTGCAAAGTGGTACAAGGATAATCAGTCTAATGAGATTGAAGAATTTATCCGCCGTTATGGTGTTGAAATATATTGCCGTGAACACCACATTGATACCGAACACATGAGCGCAGATACTATTTCTTTTATTCAGTTTTATCTGGTCAAAAACAATGGTATTTACGGAACAAAATGGTCATCTCCGGAATATCTCCCCTATGTTATGTATTATCTGTCGCGTGGTTTGGTCGATTTTGTTGGCATAAATGTCGCAAGTAATTTGCTGAACACTTTTTTTGACTGGTGTGAAACCACTGGTATCAAGCCGCAGAAAACCGACTTTTATCGGCAGTATCTTGATGTAAAGCGTACTTATATTGCTAATAAAAAGCAGTATGACATGACGGCACTTGCCAATAACTACGCAGAAAAAAGAAATGCTCTGCTGTTTGAGGATGATACTTTTAAGGTTATTATCCCCACCACCACCGAGGAATTTCAGGCAGAGGGTGATGCACAGCATAACTGTGTGTACAGTATGTATCTTGAAAAGTGCATTAAAAATACTACTCATGTGGTATTTATCCGCCGCAAGGACGCACTCAATAAGAGTTACATTACTTGTGAAGTTGACAAGCGCGGCAATATTGTTCAGTATCTCGGTCAGTATAACAACTGGGTATCTGACCCTGACGCAATCGCTTTCAAAAAGCGGTACATGGAGTGGCTTGCCAAGAATTGGTAAGCCACTCAAATGGGGTAGGTAATTACCTACCCCTAACCGCCCGGGCACTTTGTTAAAGAAATAACTTTTATTTTCCTATTGACTTTTCTAAATCATGTGCTATAATAATACATGTAAAGAAGATAACGCGGAGGGAGCCGCAAGGCGTTATGACCTCTATCTTGATATACCCTTTGCCCTTTGGGGAGAGCCTTTCGGGTTATAATAGAAAAATCTCCCCAAAATAAATTAAGGAGAATTAAAATGGTAGGAATTAAATTTGAACATGGCCGCGACAAATATCATTATGAACACATGGATTTAGTTGGTTTATTAACTTTTCTAAATACTATTGCTATTATCTTTTGGAATAAAGGTGCTTATGTTGGCTTACCTGTTGCGATATTTGGCCTTGTTTATGACCTTTATCATGGTTGTCATTGGAATAATGTTTCTATACGGTTATCTTTAATTGCTATGAATTTATACTTTTTATTCTCTTGACAAGACGCCAAGAGTATGCTATAATTAAAGTACAAAAAAGGAAAGGAAGCAAATAAAATGGCAGATGTTTTAGTAGAGTATTCCACAGTTGTCAAACGTACCATTGACATCCCTGATGAGATTTATAATCTCGCATTAAGTGGTAATTATTCTGATAAAGTGGCTAATTATTTTTGGGATGACCTTCAGAAGCGCGTGGCTGATAGTGACCCAAATTTCATTGAGCTGTGTGGTATTTATACCACAGATTATCAGAATGCGTTAGCCGAGTATTAACCTCGGCTAACCGCCCGGGCGAATTGTTAAATAAATAACTATTAAAAAAGTCTTGACATTTTCTTAATCCAGTAGTATAATAAAATTACCAAAAGGAAAGGGGATAAAAAATAATGAATGAACAGCTTATGCGCGACTGCCTTAGAATGTATCGTGACCGTGCCACTTATTTTGAGGAAAAATGGAATAATACTCATGGGGTTGAAAGCTTGAAGGCTCTAAGCTCTTGTACTGCTTATGAAACGGCGGCAATTATGTTAGAATATGCTTTATCGGATAATGCTGAATTATTGGCACAGTTTGACTATTATGGGGAGGGTAATTAAATGAAAGTTTACCTTGCGGCTCCATTCTTTACTGATAAACAGAAGAATGAGAAGTCTACTGTTAAGGCGGCTCTCAGTTTCCGCAATGATGTAGAAATTCTTGACCCACAGGATTTTGATTTAGGGCTTTCTGGTTGGGAAATGACTAATCATCAGTGGGGGAAGAAAGTTTTTGACGCTGACGTTGAAGCCTTGTTAAAAGCAGACGCAGTAGTTGCCATTGACTATGGTCTGTATAGTGACACTGGTACAGCTTGGGAAATCGGTTTCGCTTATGGGGCTTGCATCCCTACAATTATCCTTGTACCTGATGAAACTATTTCCATTCAGCATTCTCTCATGATAGGTAGTTCAAGTACAGTCTTTTGTTCTATTAAAAGATTTTGTAATGAACTTACCGTCCAAACTTTTGAAGAGTTCATGAAAACTGGTAATAAATATAACCTGCTTGGGGTAGAACTTAAATAAGAACTACCCCAGCCCGCCCGGGCGGATTGTTAAAAAAATAATTTTCAAAAATCTATTGACATTCTTTTAGCCCAGTAGTATAATAAAATTACAAAAGGAAAGGAGAATAAAAAAAATGGCTACTTTGAAAAATAATTTCGATAATGAGATGGTTCGTAAATTAATTATTAAAATGGGAAAACTCGCTACAAAGTATCAAATTCCGTATGATGACAGAGATATGGAAGCATATAAAAATAATAATGAGTTAGATACCCGCTGGGAAATTTACGCAGAACTTTTAGAAGAGTTAATGGAGGAATAAAAAATGATTACAGCAAAGGACATTCGGGGAGCGGAACAGCACCTTATTAATGAATGGGGTGTTGCTGGAGATAAAGTTGTTAATGAAGCCTGCTTTGTGCGGCACACTGAGCCATTTGGTGGTGGCACAAAAGAATTTCTTGACCATTGCGTATGTTGCGGTGGGAATTGGGGTGGCATGTTCCTTTCTGGGATAGCAAAGTTATATCCTCGTGTGTATGAAGCTATCCCCGATGACATGGGAGCGACTGGAAATGAAGCCTTTATCAATATCATTTATGTGATGATGCTGTGCGGCGTGGATACCTCTCGGTAATAAAAAAAGGAGATTTTAATAATGACGGATTTAGGAATAATTGTATATATTATTTCAGCAGCTTTAACAGGGATTCTTTTTGCTCTTAAAAGAATAGTTATCGCTCAGGACTTACCAATAAAAGTATCTTTAATGGATATTTTTGTTTTAACTGTTCGTGCGGTTTTGCTTATGGGTCTTCCCATTATAAATAGTTTGTATGTACTAATTCATGCTCTAACTTGGCAAGACTGTGTGAATGATTTACGCACTGATATTCGACATAATGATTACCGATTATGTTAATCGGTAATCGCCCGGGCGCAAGATTGTTAAATAAATAACAATAAAAAACTATCTTGACTTTTTCAAATTTTATGCTATACTATAATTGTTGATGCGGGAAAAGAAGTTAAGCCCCATCACAGAAAGGAAAAATATACTATGGACAAAATGTATGTGTTAGTTCTGGACGTAGAAACCGCTGGTGATGTTGAAACCAACCCTCTTGTCTATGACATTGGGGCTAAAATTGTTGATCTCACAGGCAATGTCGTGGAATGTGGGAGCTGGGTAATCTATGACATTTATACTCAGCGTGATCTCATGGCTTCTGCTTACTATGCTGCAAAATTGCCGCAGTATGAACATGACATGGCAAATGGCACCCGCAAGATGGCACGCCTTGAAACTGTCCGCAAAATTATTTGGAAGTGGATGTTCAAGTATAATGCTTTTACCGTTGCCGCTTACAATGCTTCTTTTGACCGCAGGGCCCTCAACAACACTGTCCGTACTCTTGGCATGGGTAGTTATTTCTTTCCCTTTAAGGCTGAATTTATCGACATTTGGCGGATGGCTTGTCTGTCTATTTGTATGATGAAAAGCTATCATCAGATGGCGTATGAAAACGGCTGGTATAGTGATGCTGGCAATATCCGTACAAATGCTGAAACTGTGTATAGCTTTCTCACAAATGCGCCTGATTTTGAGGAATCTCATACTGCCCTTGAAGATGTCGATATTGAAACGGAAATTATGCTTTACTGTTGGAAAAAGGTAAAAGCGCAAGACCGTGGCATCGTTGGCAATCCGTGGAAAATCCCGCAAAAAGAATGGATTTTTCATGAAGCAAAGTTCGATGAAATTATTTAATAAAATCGCAGGGAAAAATCCCTGCGATTTTTTAATTGAAAATTTAAAAAAAATATTATAAAATATTTATAGAAAATAAAAAATGAATATTATCGAATAAATATTCACCGCCCGGGCAATCTTTTTTTAAAAATCCTATTGACAAGTCCTAAAAGATGATGTATAATAAAGGCACAAAGAAAGAAAAGGAGAAATAAAAAAATGATTACTGCTAATGAACTGATGAAAATTGAAATGGAAAGACAGGCCGCTCTGGAAGCAAGAAAGTTAAAGCATGAACAGTCTGCCGAAGCAATTAAGGCCGCAAGGCTTGAACAGGCAAAGGTAAATTATGAACATGCAAAAGAAAATGTAATTAAATTGTGCGAAGACCGCGTTGGGGCTTTGATTGAAGAAAACATCCAGAAGCAAGGCATTGATAACTTTTCTATGCGGTTGCTGGTATCGCTTTTCACTGATGAATTGGGTAATAAACTTTTCAAAGTCGCATCTAAGGATGAGTTTATCCCTGAGAGTCCCAAAAAGCGAAGCAGATTTAGAAATAATGATCGTGAATATTTCATTGTTAATAGCTCTGATTTTTGTTATAAAACTTTTCAGCAATATTTAAGAAAGCATGGCTTTAGAGTTGTGCAGGAACGCAGTAAAGAAACTGTCCCGTCAAGATGGTCTTTCCATTCTACCATTACTTGTAATGTTATCAATATTACTTTATTAAATTCTCCTATTAAGAATGAGGATTAATTCCTCATTCGCCCGGGCGCCAGATTGTTAAATAAATAACTATTAAAAAAGGTATTGACTTTTCGCTAAAAGAGAGTATAATAATAATTGTTAAGGGGAGGGGCTCCCAAAAAAACAAAATCGCCTGTGGGATTTAACTGGCGACCTGATAAAAAAAATTCTTGAAACAAAGAAAAACCCCTTGACAAGCTCCACTTAATGTGGTATAATGAATACAGTTAAGAGGGCGGTGGAAACCACGATACGCACCGTTTGTGCTGATGAAAGAAACAAGCCCGAAAAAAATTTCAAAGAAATTTGAAATCCCTCTTGACAAACCCCACAAGCTGTGGTACAATAAGTATGTAAGGTAAAGAGAAAACGAACGGAGCCTTGTCCTACTAAAAGGCTTTAGAATCTGGTAGGTAAATCTTTTGAAAGAGGTAGATACTATGGCTAATTCTGCTACTGATCGCAAGCCCACCAAGCGTGACCACTTCAATCGGCTTTACACCATCGTGCAGGAGGGTTCTTATCCCGATGCTGACGAGCTGATGGGCTTTATTGAGCACGAGCTGGAACTGCTCGATAAGAAGAACTCCGGTGAGAAGAAGCCCACCGCCAAGCAGGTCGCTAATGCGGCTCTGGGTGAGGCCATTATCGGCTGGATGGAGCCCAATACCCTCTATCTGTCTGCCGAGGTTGCCAAGACTTGCCCCGCTGTCATTGACGCGGGTGCTACTCAGGGCACTGTCACCGCTATCTTGACCCAGCTTTACAAGGCTGGCAAGATTGTCCGTACCGAGGACAAGCGCAAGAACTATTACTCTCTCGCAGAGTAATAGTCCCCTGCAAGGGGGAGAATAATCTCCCCCTAATCTATGCGGGCATAGCTCAGATGGAAGAGCACTTGACTTTTAATCAAGGGGTCGGGGGTTCAAATCCCCCTGCCCGCACCACTAATTTCCCATCTCCTTTCTGTCTTTTGGCGGTTCCTACCCTATGGGTAGGAATTGCGCCCGGGCGAATTGTTAAATAAATAACTATTAAAAAAGGTATTGACTTTTCGCCAAAAGAGAGTATAATAATAATTGTCAAGGGGAGAAAGAAAACAACCTCTCTCAGGCGTGTAACCTGATGTAAGTAAAATCAAATCTCTTCAAAAAAATGGAAAAACCCCTTGACAGACTCACAGGTTTGTGATATAATGGATACAGTCAAGAGGGAGAGCCGAGAGTTGAAAAACATCGCCAAGGCTCGAAAAAAAATAAAAAAAATCTCCAAAACCCTCTTGACAAGACCACGAACCTGTGGTATAATGATTATGCCATCTACCCATCTGCGTAGGGTAGTGAGGGGGACGCAGACCCCAAGAAGCGAGCAACGGCTTACAGAGAGCGCTGGACTCCGCGCCCATCGAGGCGGGAAGTGCTGGTAGAGCAGGGGACACCAGACGCCAGAACACAAGGGCATGTGGAATGGCAACACTTTTCCTGTATTGATTTGTCGGTTTTTAAGTAAACCTTCCGCAGTTTTGGACTGTTATAAGTTCTGCGTAAATAAAAACTTGCAAAAGAAATGGGTAAAGGCGTTGAGCGTGTATGTCTACCCCATTAAAAACGCTACAAAGGGTTTTACGGCAGGAGACCTATATAGGGGTGAGAAACCTATTCCCCTAATTTATAAGCGCGTGTAACTTAAAATGGTGGGGTCTTCCAATCGTTTAGGATATGCAGTTAGTAGCTGTAAGATGGTGGTAATCGACTAATCCACCCCGCACCTATCATGGCCCCTTCTACTAATTGGATAGGTAATCAGGCTTTCAACCTGAAAATGGTGAGTTCAAACCTCCCAGGGGTCACCAATAATATCCTCTCTCCTTTCTTTCCCTCCTTTCTCTTTCGGGCTCTACCACTTTAATGTGGTAGAGTTCCCGCCCGGGCGATTTGTTAATGTTTTAACACAGCTTGACAGGAAGAAAGAAAGATGCTATAATATAATCACCAAAAGGAAAGGATTTTGAACAAATGAAAGAAAAGATTTTGGCTTGTCTTAATCGTTATCCCGGAGCCCGCAAACGTGAAGTTGCCACAGAAATTCATTGCCCTGTAAATGGTATATTTCTTCATAGCTTTAGCGAGCTGGAAGATATTGGTTTTATCCAGCATGTTACTATTAATGATCCTGCGAATATGGAATTTTATGATAAATGGTACTTGACAGATGTCGGGTATCGTGCTATAATGAATGTAGACTAAAAGGAAGGGGGAAACACTAATGGCAAAAATTACATTGACTGAAAAAAATATTGCCGATTACATGAAGCGGAATAAGTGCAATCGTGAAGAAGCTATCGAACTTATCAACTATGATAATGCGATAGAGGGCGGCGAAGAAACTGAATATGACCTTAGCCCTGAGCAGGTAAAAGTCGTGCAGGAAATGAACCGCAAGATTGACCATGCGAAGCCCACCACTATTAAGCGGGAGCGCAAGCCGAATGAATTGAAAGAAGCTCTTGTAGCCGCACTTGCGGACTTCCTTGAAAATACTTGCGAATTTGAAATGAAAGACAACGGGGTTATTTATTGTGGTGATGTAGAAATTACCAACAAAAACCGTATGATTCATTTCACTTGCAAAGACAAGGAATTTGACCTCCAGCTTATTGAAAAGCGGGCAAAAAAGTCCTAAATAGGCGAATCCCCGAACTTTTCGGGGCAATTCGCCCGGGCCATTTGTTAAATAAATAACTTATAAATAGATATTGACAACTACCCCCAATCCTGTTATAATATAATTGTTCCAAGGGAAAGCAAGAAAGTGACTGAGTCTGTTAGATTTGAGTCTGCGAATGGGTGCACACATTCATGATTCGTTCCTCAGCCAGTCGGTCAACCTTGTGGAAGCTTCTTACCAAGGAACATTCTCTGGGTAGGATTTGCTACCCTACCCATACAAATTTAATATAGGGAAGACGTAGGAAAGGAGTTAGTAAAACATGGTTTTACTACTGCGTTTACCGCATCTTTGACACTTCTGCGGTGTTATAAATTTTGAGACACTACCCACCTATTGGTACGGTGGGCGAGTGCCCGGGCGCAAAGATTGTTAAAAATTTAATTATTAAAAAATCTATTGACTTTCTGCCGAAAAAGAGTATAATAATAATTGTCCAAAGGATAAAAAATAAAAAAAGGAAGAATAAAAAAAATGAAGTGTGCCGCAGAATTGATTATGATGAAGAATAAAGCAGTTGAAGCCCATAATGCCATTGTTAATGCTAAATACGAAGAGATGGTTGCGAATGCGATTAATCTTTGTGAGACAACTATTAACGATGCACTTACTAAAAAGGCGGAAGACAGAGAGCTTTTGAAAGTTGCGTATTGGGTTGGAACTTATACAGATGAACTTGGTCATGAATTTTTCCGCTTTGGTGCACATCGTACACATTTGATTTCATCTCAGCCAGCTTATGCTATGGAGCCTTTTATTGATTATCTTCATAAGTTTTGCCTTGAAGTAAATATAGGTGAGGCGGATGGAAGTGGAGATAGAAAACTCACTGTCTACGTTCCAAAGAAAGATGATAATAGAATCTGTGGTGTGTAAGGGGAGTTAATCTTCCCTAACCGCCCGGGCGGATTGTTAAATAAATAACTTTTAAAAAAGGTATTGACTTTTCTGTAAAAACGAGTATAATAATAATTGTTAAGGGGAGCGGTAAAGAGTGAGAACAAGCGCTGACCGCGAAAAAAAATAAACTATACTAGGATGGGAAAACCCCTTGACAAGTCCCACAAAGTGTGGTATAATAAAGATGTTGATAGGGAAGAGCCGAGCAAGGACGCAATTTGGACGGTGCGCGCGTGAAAAGCTACTGCCTATGGCTCAATAAAAAAAATAAAAATATTTCCTAAACCCTATTGACAAAACCACATGCCTGTGGTATAATAAGTATGTAAATAAGGGCGAGCAGGTTGAGTAGCCCCCCTAGGGGGCAAAAGTTAAATGGGGGGTTCGATTCCCCCCACGCCCCCAAAAAAAATAAAAATGGTCTTGACAAAAGCTTAAACCTATGATATAATAAGTATGTAAGCAAGAGGGAGTTGAAAATCCCCTGCTAATAAAAGCCTTGTCCTACTAAAAGGCTTTAGAATCTGGTAGGTAAAAAAACGAAAGAGGTAGATACTATGGCTAATTCTGCTACTGATCGCAAGCCCACCAAGCGTGACCGCTTCAACGAACTGCTCGGCATTCCCGCCGTGGCTGAGAATGAGGATCTGGTTGAGTTTATCAATCACGAGATTGAACTGCTCGACAAGAAGAACACCGCGGAGCGGAAGCCCACTGCTAAGCAGGTCGCTAATGAGGGGTATAAGGCAGCCATTCTCGGCTGGATGGAGCCTAACCACCTGTATCTGGCGGCTGAGATCGTCAAGGGGTGTCCCACTATTGTGGAAAACGGTGTCACCGCTGGCACTGTGACCGCCCTGCTGACCCAGCTTTATAAGGCTGGCAAGATTGTCCGCACTGAGGACAAGCGCAAGAATTATTACTCCCTTGCGGAGTAATAATTCCCCCATGGGGGATAGGTAAATCCCCCACCCTATACGGGCGTGTAGCTGAGGGGTTTAGCAATAGGCTGTTAACCTATGGACGAAGGTTCGAGACCTTCCACGCTCGCCACTACTTCTCTTTTTAGTCTCCTTTCTTTCTCTCCTTTCTTTTTCCCCCTTTGTGGGACTCTACCACTTTAATGTGGTAGAGTCTCCGCCCGGGCACTTTGTTAAAACCTTAACAAAATAAACCGCTTGACATAATTCCAATAGTATGTTATAATTTTTATAGTAAAAAATAAGGAGCGTTAAATGATGGCGGATAACCCTGTGTCATGGTTTTTCCTTACCGTAATTGGTATTTATTTTATTTGTCGCTTTTTTAAAAAAGTTATTGATGAAAGCGAACGCCTAAAAGCAGAAAGAGAAAAAGCCTGTCAAGAAATTTTCTTTGAAAATTCTCTTGACAAAACGAACGCTATGGCGTATAATAGATTTATCAACAGGAGGGAAAACAAATGAACTACATGATGATTGATACTGAGACTACTAATAGTCTTGATGATCCCCTTGCCTACGATGTAGGTTTTGAGGTCTTTAATCGTGACGGTAACACTATTGAAACGGCATCTTTGACTAACAAAGATTTGTTTCTTGATAAAGATTTTATGTCCACCGCTTACTATGCCGAAAAAATTCCTAACTATTGGAAAGAGATTTGGGCAAAAGAGCGTGAACTTTTGACTTGGCGAGAAATCAAGTGGAGAGTGTTTGATGCTTGTAAACGGAACAATTGTCAGATTGTGGCGGCCCATAACGCTATGTTTGACAATCGGGCATTAAATCTGACCCAGCGTTATATTACTACCAGTCAGCACCGTTATTTCCTGCCGTATGGTGTAACTTGGTGGGACACTCTAAAAATGGCTCGTGAAGTCCTCGGCAAAGATGAAACTTATGCACGATTTTGTGAATACTTTGGATATACCACTGCAAAAGGTAAGCCCCGCTTTACCGCTGAAATTGTGTATAAATACATTAGCGGGGATATAGATTTTGAGGAACGACACACCGGCCTTGAAGATGTCAAGATAGAAAAAGATATTTTTCTTTACTGTCTTGACCGTGTTCCCGACATAGATGGGCGGCTTTGGAAACCGAAGCCGGAGCCGCCCCGAAAAATGGAACCTTGGGAAATCGAATTACAAGAATTACTTGCATAAAGGAGAATAAAAAAATGAAATACTGTGTTACTCTTGGTTATGAAGTTGAAGTGGAAGCCGACACCCGCGAAGAAGCCATGGACGCCGCTGTCATGACTTTTAGTGAAGATACACACCCCAATGTGTATATAGCATTCATCGACGAGCTGGAAAATGAATAATTTTCCAGCCGCCCGGGCGTTTTATTTCAAAAATTTTAAGTAATTTCGGCACTTGACAAATAGCTCCTTTTGTATTATACTATAATTGTTCCAAGAGATAAGAAGAAAGGAAGTAAATAAAATGACACGTAATGAAATTATTGGTTATCTGTGCGGGCATCCTGGCTCTCCTCTTGATGATTCTCCAGTCGTGAGGGAACTGGAAAAAGATGAGATGATTGAATGCCGTAATGGAAAATTTTATCTTACTCCTATAGGTTGGAGAATTGCTATGTGGAAATGGGAGGTATAAAAAATGGATAAAAATAATTATCTTTTTATTTGTGTTTTGAAAATTCTTAAACACCGTGTTGAGACTGCGCATTCTCCGCAGACTAAAAATGCTTTGATTTTCGCTCATAATCTTTTGGTTTATGCACTTCGTAATGATACCGCCGCTATTGATGCGGCAATGGAGAAGGAAGGTTTATAAAATGTTTGTTCGTGATTATGATGAAATGAAAGTTGATGAAGATACTGATGAAGTGTTATGGTGCGGCGAGTAAGTCGCACCTAACTGCCCGGGCAGGAGATTGTTAATTTTTTAATTATTAAAAAAGGTATTGACAGATTAAAAATTATTTGTTATAATGATTACAGAAAACAGAAAAGGAGAATAAAAAATGAAAATGTACGATTTTCTTTTTGAGTTTACCGAAGACAGCGATAATGAGGGTGAGCAGATTCTTGTCGAAGCATCAAGTCTTGACAGTGCTTGGGCTTGTTTAGTATTTGACAATGGCTTTGAATTTAAGGAACTGCGTTTCATTGAGCAGATGGAAACTTGGGAAGGTGAACTTCTCGGCCTTGATACTTATTAAGAGGTGATTAAAAATGATTAAATGGTTTTTCGGAAATACTCCTTTTGAATGTCAAATTTATACCAATAAATCTCCTACTTGGTATTGGCCTATATCGGAATATTATGAATTTGATTCATACAAATGGTCTGTTGGACTCGGTAAATACACTTTTTGTTGGGCTTTACCAAAATTAGGTAAAGACTATGTAATTACTCCTTGTGGAGATTATGTCTGGAAAAATCAAGATAATTGGAAAGACGCAAAACTACTTTGGGATATAGGATTAAGAGGAAAAGATTGACAAATCCTTTTTAATCTGATATACTATAATCACCAAAAGGAAAGGAAAAATAAAAAATGAAAATTTTTGAACGTTTTGAAGATGCTAATAAGGTTTGGCGACTTAACTATACTTTCTTTCAGTTGCCTTGGTGGGTATGTATAGAAGCATACATTAGAAGTTTAATAAGGGGCGTTAAATAATGAAAGAATACTGGATTGATTTTTCTGGCTATCTGAAAGTGGAAGCAGAAAATGCTGATGAAGCAGAACGCAAATTTTGGCACGCCGTAAATACTCAATGCGGTTTTTGCGGGCGTGATGGATTTAGTGATGTCGTGTGGGATTTGGACGCCACAGAGGAAGTGTCTGATGACATTTATAATGGGTGGCACAAAGAAAATGTCGTTGATTTTCTTCTTGATAGAGAAGATGCACCGACCTTTGATAATCCCAACGCTCCCACTTTACAGGACATAGAAGATTTTTGGAACGATAAATAAGGGGTGTATAATAATACACCCCTTTGAATAATGCCCGGGCAAATCGGCCCGGAGACGCCAGCGTAGGGCCGAACTTCCATTATATCATATTTTAGGAAAATTGTCAAGAGAAATTTTGCACAAAGATCGGTTTACATAATTTCCCGAAACTGTGCACTTTGCTACGCTAAATCGCTAAAGTTTTTCCAACTTTTTCCAACCGCAGCGTTACGATCGAGGCCCGGCCGGTGAGCCTTGACAAAACCCCATATGCGGCTCGATTTTAAACAAAAGTGGGCTAGTATATGGCCCGATCGGTAAAAAAACTCCATATAAGCATTAAAACTAGGCAAAAGTGAGCTTTTGCCTAGTTTTTTACTATTTTTCATCGTTTTTACACTAGTTTTACCGCATTTTTACTAGTTTTTTCGCATTTTTTGCGAAAAAAGCCGATCGGATACTTGATTTTTTAAAAAAAATTTGATATAATACCAAAAAAAACTATTTTTTTTAATGCCGCAATGTCGCCAAGAGGCAAAAATAATTGAAAAATAAGAAAAAATATGATATAATTTAAAAAAAAGACATTTTTTTTTGTGCCGCAAGGCGTTTCCAAGAGGTAAAGATAGTGCGGTTAATGAGATAAGCCGGCCGGTTTATTGAAAAATTAAAAAAAATATGATATAATATAAGTATATTAAGAAGCTAAAATTTTAATCTTTATTGCCTCGCAAAAAATTTTATGATAAAAGTTTCATAGTTCTACTTTTTTCTTTAGTGCGGTTTACAAGACTACTACTGTTGTGAAGTCCTCGCAGTAAAAGAGAAAAAATTTTGCCCGATCGGTTCAGCAAGGCATAAGAGAATATAGTTGAAAAATTAAAAAAAATATTATATAATATATATGTAAATAAATGATAAAAGAAAAATATGAAAGGTAGGTTCCGTCCCTCCGGGCCCCTTTATCGCTTCGCGATAAAGAGTCCCTAAACGTTCGGAGAAATAATGATGAATTATAATTTTAATGATGTTGAAAAGTATTTGCGTGATGGCGGTAAGCCGGAAGATATGATGAATGCATTCGCTGATTTGATGAATAAGTCTCTTGCAACTATTCGGCGAGAGGATAAGCTCAAGGAAGCTAATATCAATCTTGTGAAGGCATGGAATGCGTATATGGCAGAATATTTTACTGCTCATGATCTTCCTAAGGGTTATACTCTTGAAGACTGGAAGATGAATGAATATGAGATGGATGCTGTGATGAAGCGTCTTATTGAGATTCTTCCTGTTCTTGCACAGTATGGTGATTTTGTAAAAACCACTACTAAGAAAATTGAAAAATCTGTAAATAACTCACGAGATGTTATTTCTGATTTTTTCAATAAGTTTGACATTTGAACCTTGAAATTTGACAAATTTACTTTCCTTTCTTAAAAAACGGTGAGAAACTCGTAGTTCTACTTTTTCCATCGGTAGGGATTACTAAGGATTTATGTAGCTACGAGTTTCGTTGAAACCAGAAGAAAAGAGAAAGTAATAAAAAGAGAATTGCGGAGACGGTGAAAAATAGGGCGTCCCAACCAATACGGGCGAAGCCAGGCCTCTCTCTCACAGTAACGACCAATTATACCCCATAATTTTATAAAATAAATCTATTCTATTAAATCAACCCATTATTCCGCAATTCTCCTTATTTAAATAATAACAAGGTCAACAGCCTTTTTATTATATATCGCTCCTAAAACTATAAATTACACGAAGATAGAGTTTTCAAATCATTTTTTGGAAACTCTATTTTTCATTTCATTTTTCAAAACCTCTATTTCATTTCATTTTTTCATTTCATTTTCCAAAACGGCTTCCCCTTCTTACTCAAAACCCCTCGCCCCAATAACGCCACTACTCCATTTTTACAATTATTGTTTTTATATTATATTATATATATTATATATACTATTATTACTATTATATAATATATAATATAATATAATATTATTTTTCTCTGGAAAAAATTACCAACTTTTTGACGTTTCGAGGCGCCGTTCTATATTTTCCATTTGAAAATCGGGAACCCCTACTACACCTTTTCCGGCCCAAAACTCGGTAAAATTTACCAACTTTTTGACGTTTCCTATCAACCATATTAAAGTTCGGAAACTCGGTAAAATTTACCAACTTTTTGACGCCAAATAGTCATATTAAATTTTAACATTTTATTTAAAACTGTAAAATATGAGGTACAACCCGTTCTTAAACTCGGTAATTTTTACCGACTTTCCGATCCTAAACTCGGTAAAATTTACCAACTTTTTGACGCCAACAAACGGTAAATTTTACCGAGTTTCCGTCCTTTTTTCTTTGTATTTATAGCCACCCGGGCAAAAACTCGGTAAAAATTACCATCTTTTTGACGCGAACTGGCGGTAAATTTTACCGACTTTCCGATCTCTTTCTCGGTAAAATTTACCGCCTTTTTGACGTTTCAAAACGACTTAATCTTACATAAATCTCCACTTTTTAATCTTACTAAATCTCCATCCGCCCATTCTACATCTTCACGAACGATCTCATAACTCCAAATTTCCGGAATATCAGGAGGATATTCAATAAATTCATAGCAATTCTGCCGCAGCGGCACTAAAAATCTTTCTTTAATTAATATATCCCTAGCATTGCGCCAACTCTTATCACTGCCACCAGCCCATTGAATTAAAGCCTATGGACTAAATGCCATTTCAAAATCCTTTTCATTCTAACTTAAATACAACCATAATTTAATTCCATATTCATTTAAAGTTTTACAAGCATATTCCATAGCTTTATTATTTATCTTTGTATAATAATGTTCTTTATCTTTTTCCAAATCATATTTTTTAACTATTAATAACTAATTCGCATAAGTCTTAGCCACGGGAATTCCCCCCCAGCACAGCACTTAAAGCTTTATCAAATTTATCATCCCATTTAAATGCCCAACATAAATACTTAGGATTAGTTGGATTCGGGAATGTATCTATTGGACGAAAGCCCAATTCTAAAAGTTGCATCATTACTTTTTTTGAGTAAATGATTTTTGTTAATTCGTTTATTTGTTCCATTTATTTAGTCCTCCTATATTACTACTATGCAGTAATATCTGAACTAAGGCTATCCCTTTTTGCAATTGCATGGCGCATCATACGCACAGCTTTACGAATGACCTATGAGACAGTCATATCATGACTTTCTGCGTATCTTACTAGCCAGCCGTAATCCGTTAAGGGCAACCTAATGGAAATCTTCTAACTATTTGGATTTTCCATAGATATTTTACTCACTTTCATTGCGGTTTTAGGCAAGACACTGTCCGACATCAAATTTGTAAGACAAAGACATACCATCGGTATGTCAAAAACTTACCTATATTTAATTGAAAATTTTAAAAAAATATTATATAATATATTTGTAAAAAAGATAAAAAATAAACTAAAGGAGTTCAATACAAAAATGGCTAATTTTAAAAGTTTTAAATTAACTAATAACGCCACTTTACGCATTCGCACCGATCGAATTATTGCCACTATTCATTCTGATAACGGCAAAAATGTTGAAATTTATTGTTCTGATGCAGCAATTCCTTTCCATGTCGAAGCTGAGAAAACTCCAGAAGAAATTGTTGATTACATTTGGGAGGTTGACAGCTAATGCAACTTTTTCAATTTAAAGTAAAATTTTATAACGAACATACAGATAAAAGTAACACTGATTATTGTCTTGTTTTTGGAACAGATATTGGCGATGCTTGTCATAATTTTGAAAAGGCTGGATATAGCTATATTGAAGAGCTCACCATTACTGTCGTTAATGATGATTGCACTCCTGATATTGTTTATCTGCCCAAAGATGAAGATATTATGACGGAGATGAGAAATGCCAACTGTTATTAATTGTGAACTATGCGGATAGCCGCATCCTCAAGCAACAACAATAATTACTTATTTTAATGATAAGTATTTAATTACTTGCCCTCATTGCTGGGGTTTTATCGGGCAATGTCAAACTTGTGAGTATGGCACATCTTGCGGTTTCATTGATGATCATAGTGAGCCACAGGTTATTCCAAAGACTATTCGGCATGGAAATATGGTTATGACTACGCAAGTACGTAATCCTAAATTAGTAGAAAAACATTGTATTAGTTGTCGTTGCTCTTATGGGACAGATGGGGATTGTTGTCGCACTAATCAACAAGCTGATTGTGGGAGCTATATTATTCATTCATCTTTACTTAAATAACATATTAATAAAGCTCCCATAGCATTGCCGCCAAATACTTCAAAAATTTGTAATAAATTGCGCCACTCCATTAATTTACCGGCAATTGTATAATAAAATCCATCAGCAATACAGTGTTCTGCGCCAGTAAGGATAAAAACCATTACTGGTAAAATAATACCAAGAGGCTAATCTTTTCGTTGAACTGCTATCTAAATACAAATCCCGCATATTATTCCTGCGGCAATATGCTAATACCAAACTAAATTGGCACGATTTGCCACGATTTTTTGTGCGGCAATAGAAACTTGCTCTAATGAATTACCTTTCATGGCAAATCCACCTATTAATGCAATAGTAAAAACTCCAATTAAATTAATACAAAACATACAAATTATATCAAATATATCAATTTTTTTATAATATAGATTGCCAAACTAACCAGTTACTAGTTGATAATTATTTAAACAAATAGCTAATAGACCAAAAGAGAATAGGAGGGCTCCTAGCCAACCTCCTCCAACAGATAAATTCACTAAACCACCCAGGCCAATTAATAGCCCAGCGCATAAACTTTTCTAATAGCTCGTAGAAATCACATCCTTCAATTATTATTTTACAAAATTTTTTGAAGATAGTCAAATTTAAATATAAGGAAGAAAGAAATAAATATGATGATGTATTCTTTTTTAAGAAAATTTTTTTCAATTTTATCTTAGTTAATAACAATCTTTATTAAGAAATGGTATAATTTTTGTATTAAAGGAGAATATCTATTAGATAATGAAAACACAGAAAAATTTATTGCTTTTTTAACAAAAATAGCAAAAGATCCAGATTATTAGCCATCAGAAGATGAACAACAATTTGAACAAGATCTAATTGATGGTCATTACAAAATTATCGAAGAAAGTCCTGAACTAACAGAAGAAAATTATCCATATAAAGAACAAAGACAAAGATACGCAATAGAAGGATTGCGCTTTATACAAGAATATGCAAAGATTAAAGAGGATAAATAAATCTTATTCTTGATTTTTTTATAAAAATATGATATAATATATATAGAAAAAATAATAAAGGAGAAAAAAATAAATGAACGACAATATTTAGAAAGATCTAGTTCTTTCTACTAATGAATATGCCTATGTTCTTGACTCAACTAAAGGCTTTATTTCTTGTCTAGTTGGGCCGACTAAAATGTCTTTATCTCAAAGTGATAGTCTTGTAAGATTTAATTCTACAACCAAGAGATTTGAACCTTGTTCTTATGAACGCGCTGTTCATCTTTTGACTATTGCACCAGAAAACTGGTATATCATTTTAAAGAATCCGGCTAAGGATAATAAGCATCCAGCGGCTGGTACATCAAATGTTTTACCAGATGGAATGGAAATTGGTAAAAAGATTAATATTACTGGTCCTGCAAGTTTTGCTCTTTATCCTGGCCAAATGGCAAAAGTTATTCGTGGTCATGCTTTGCGAACTAATCAGTATCTTCTTGCCCGTGTTTATGAGGCTAATGCTGCTAGCAATTCTATTGGTGAAATTCGAGATGCAGAAGGTAATCTTGTTGAGAATTCTCAGCAGACTTACGTTAATGGTCAGATCCTTGTAATTAAAGGTACTGAAGTTTCTTTCTACATTCCTCCCACTGGTATTGAAGTAATTCCTATCAATAATGATGACAGTAATGGATATATCCGTGATGCTGTTACTCTTGAGCGTCTTGAATACTGTATTTTGAAGGACGAAGATGGCAATAAACGTTATCTTCATGGCCCTGCTGTTGTATTTCCTAAGCCTACCGAAAATTTTGTGACCAGTCCAAAAGGTGGTTATGTATTTCGCGCAGTTGAACTTTCTCCTATTTCTGGTATTTATATTAAAGTAATTGCAGAATATACTGATGAAAAGAAAAATGTTCATCCAGTAGGTGAAGAGTTATTCCTGACTGGTAAAGACCAGATGATTTATTATCCTCGTCCTGAGCATGCTATTATTACCTATGATGGTAAAATGATGCATCACGCAATTGCTATTCCAAAGGGCGAAGGCCGATATATCATGAATAGATTAACTGGCGAAATTAAGACTGTTATTGGACCTCTTATGTATTTGCCAGACCCTCGTTTTGAAGTCGTTGTAAAACGTAAGCTCTCTCGTCACCAGTGCGAGTTAATGTATCCTGGTAATGCGGAAGCAATTGCTTATAATGAGCAATTGAATGAAAAGAATCTTGAAAAATCACTTAAAACTATTTCTATTGATGAGTTTACTGCTTACACAACTTCTAATAGTTTGGGCGATACTCTTGCAAACTTAGAAGCTAAAGCTAATATTTCTCGTGGCACTAGTTACACCAAACCTAGAACTATTACTCTTGATACTAAGTATGAAGGTATTGTAAGTGTTGATGTTTGGACTGGATATGCTGTAAATGTTATCTCTAAAAATGGTAATCGCAAAGTGATTTGCGGTCCTCAGACTGTAATGCTGGATTATGATCAGACTCTTGAAGAGTTGCAGCTCTCTACTGGTAGACCAAAAACTACAGATAAATTACTCCATACAGTATTTTTACGTCATGAAACAAATAAAGTTTCCGATTTTGTAACTGTTGAGACTAAAGATTTTGTTCGTTGCGGGATTAAAGTATCTTATTGCGTTGATTTTGACCAGAATTATCAGGATCGCTGGTTTAATGTTGACAACTACGTTAAATTTATGTGCGACCGTGAGCGTTCTCTATTAAAGAGAGCAGCTAAAAATTATACTATTGAAGAGTTTTATCAGCGTTATATTGATATTGTAAGAGATGTAGCTATTGCTCGCGATAAATCTGAAGTAAAAGATACAGATAAAGCAAAGCATACTGGACGTTTCTTCCCCGAAAATGGTATGTATGTTTCTGATTGTGAAGTTCTTTCTATTGAGGTAGAAAGAGAGATTGAATCCTTGCTTAATGATCATCAGCATGAAATGGTAGAACGTGCTTTAGATCTTTCTACAGCTGATAAGCGTGTTGAGGTTGCAACTAAATTAGCAGAAGCAGAAAAGAAAGAATATGATGTTGCAAATCAGAAATTACTTCATAAGTTAGAGCTTGATCGTATTGAAGCTACTAATAAACTGAATATTCAGTCTGAAATTAATCGTCTTAAAGAAGCTGAAGCTACTGCTTCTAAACAGGCTGAAAAGGATCTTCAGGTTCTTAGTGATGCAATCGCTGATGCCGAAAGAAAACGTAAGCAGGCCGATAGAGATCAGGAAATTCTTTATAAGAATAAATTGTTAGAAATTGAAAAGGCTAAACAGAATGCTTATGCTGAAACTGTCGCTAAAATTATGAATTCTATTGGGCCTGGTTTGATTGAAGCTCTTACTGCAACTGCCAATGCTGAAATTGCTAATAATCTTGTTAATGCTATTGCTCCATACTCTATTGCTGGGGATGACGAAAGCGTTGCTGATGTCACTAATAAACTTCTTCGCGGTTTACCAATTGACGATATTGTAAAAAGTATTGGCGGTAATGAATAATAAAAAAAATACTTTACCTTATTTTTAAGGTAAAGTATTTTTTTATTTGAAAATTTTAAAAAAATATTATATAATATTTATAGAAAAATAAGAAATGAGGAATTTTTTTATGAGCGTTGATTATAGAGTTTTTTATGGATATGGTTATGAAGTTTCTGATGAAAAAATATCTACACTTGCCCCAGAAAAACGCGATGAATTATTCGACAGTGATTATTTTACAATCCTTGATGGTTATTCTGAATCTTATAAGGGATTTTTTGGCATTACACTTGCGATCGTTGATGGATGTGAAGTATATCAAATTCCAGTAGTAGATGAAATGGATCATGATGAATTACACAAAATGCTTGCCGAATATAAGAATATCTTTGGAATTAAATCCAATGAAATCGCGCATCATTATATAGGATTTGCGGTGACGTAATTATGATGAAATTAACCAGTTTAAAACGTAAGAAGTATCAACGATATATTAATAAAATAATTCGTGAATTAAATAAAAATATTAAAAATGATTGGGTTTGGAATGGTCGTTTTACTATTTGCCAAAAGCAATCTAAATTTTATACTTATTATGACAATAGTGGCGCTCAATTATATGTTTTATTAGAATGTAAAGATAATAAAACAAATAAAACAGCACAATATTGGTTTGAAACTGGGCTTTTTGTAGAATCTAAAATTTGGTATTGGGTCAATCAGTGTATTGTAGAAAATTTTAATGTATGGGCGGAAGATCCCAATCCATTTGACCAAGCAAATTTAGAAGGTAGATATGCTAAAATAAATTTTAAGGAGATTGGTATAGTATGAAATTTATTTATGTCGATGACCTGCGGCCCACACCGGCCGGTAATATCTATGACGAGCATTTTAAAACTGTAAACGATACTCTTAAATATGTGCGCGCCGCATATAAAGCGGGAACTACTACTTTCTTTTTAGATTTAAATAATATCGAAATTTTGAACGAACTTGAAACTTTACATGATTCTGGGAAAATGCGACATCTTAAACTAAAAGTACATTTTCATTCTGATATACATTCTACTATTATAAAGCGCAATCATAAGTGGATGGAGGAAGTATAAATGGATCAAACTATTTTTTGTGATATGTGTGAATTAATCGCTGATATTATGGATTTAGAATATAATGCTCCTGATACAAATATGGACCATCTTTGTGCCAACGAAGCATGGATTCTTCTCCGTAAAATGACTGAAAAGAAATGTAAAGAAATTTATGAAGATTACGAAAGCGTTGCGGAAGAAGTTCTCGATTGCGTAAATGGCGTTATGAAATGCGGTTCTGTTTGGAATACCAAACTTAATGAAATTTTTGAATCTTATGATGATATTTATGATTTCTTTTTTAGATGCGATATGGAGGGAAAGCATGGAGACAAATAAACTTTATGGATATTTTAAAGGTAGTGTGCTTATGAAAGTGTCTTCTAGCAAAGAATTACTCCAAGAGATTTTGATGGATGATTATTATGAAGAAGCATACCATTGGTATAGTTATCTTACATCATTTTCTTCTGTATATTGGCTTCATGAAATTGATGAAATATCTTCTCCTCGTGTTTTTTGGCATCAGGCCAAAGATAAAGATTCTAATTTTGTTAATTCTCATTTATCTTCTCGATTTATTAAAGATTTGGAGGAATATCGAGTTGAATAAATTATATGGTTATTACATAGGAGAAAATCTAAAATATATTTCTTCTGATAAAGATTTACTTCAAGAAATTTTAGCAGATGATTATTTTGATTTTGCTTACTACACTTATAATCTTCAATGCCATGCCGTGGGCACAAAATATAGGCTTTGTCCAGAAGATGCTATTTCTTTTTGGAAAGTAGAAAAAGAACATCCTTTTTTATGCGAACAATATATTATAGATTTAGATTGCTATATTGAATAATTAAGGGGAAAAATTATGTATGCTCTTTTTATAAATGAAAAAATTACTTATACTTCTAATGATAGAGAATTACTTCAAGAAATAATTATGGATAGTTATTTTGATACAGAATATGAGCAATGGTTAATTTATTGTTTTTCCTTACCATTTAATTTGCCATCTTTAACTAAATATTATACTCCACAAGAATGGTGGAAAAAATTTGCGGCTCCTATGGCTACTTCTGCTTATGAAATTATAAATTTGGAGGATTATTATATTGAATAATATTTATATTTTATATAAACTAGAAAAACGAGCAGAAACGACTGACACTCTTTTATATTATGCTAGTTATGATAAAGGATTGTTAGAAGAAATTCTTTTATCTATTTGGGAAGAAGCAAAATATTTAATTTGGAATTATCCTAATAATCCTATTGATAATCAATGGAGAAAAGATAGTCTAAATTCTTATATTGAACAGTTTGGAATTACTAGCGTTCCTGAAGTAAGATAAATATTTTTACTAATCTTAAATATAAGGAGATTAATTATGAGCGTTGATGCTTCTGCAAGAATTGGATATGGATATATTATTTCAAGTGATGAACATCAGAATTATATGAACAAAATTGAAAATATAAATGATGCGAATTATATGACACTTGAAGATTATTTTTGTGATATTAATAGTTATGCTGCTGATAGCGATGTTTTTTGCGGTCTTACTCTCAGTTCTACTGATTATTATGAACCAATTAATATGAATATGTCTAGAGAAATAGATCTAAAAGATTGGGAAGATTTTATTAATTTATTTAAGAAAGAGTTCCCAGAAATTGCAGCGTCAGAAACTCCACAAATGTATCTATTTTGTGAATGGTGGTAAATTAAAGGGGCAATTTGTATTGCCTCTTTAATTTTTTAATTGAAAATTTTAAAAAAATATTATATAATATTTATAGAAAATAAGAAATGAGGTATTTTTTATGAAATATTATTTTTCTCACTTTGGCATAAGTGTTCCTAGAACTCTTAATGATGATTTAAATAATTGGGTACAAAAATATCTTCATTTCAATGGTCTTACTTTTTTATATAATAAAGAATCTGGTTATGCTTGGAAAGAACAAGTTATCTATATAGGAAAACAAGATAAACCTATTCATAATGATTTCCGTCAATTTCTTCATGAATATGGTTGCGATATCAATGCTACTAATTCTGTTTTAACTTTTTTACACGAATTAGGGCATTGTCTTACAGATAGCAATTATGATGATCTTGAACAAATTATTTTTAAGTTTCAAAAAGAAAGTGTATATAATGCTTTTGATTATTGGCATATTCTTGATGAATTTGAAGCAAATATGTTTGTTGTTAATTTTATGAATAATAATCCAGAAGCAGTAAAAGAACTTAATATGATTTTTGAAGGGTGGATGTGATAAAAATGAGTGCTTTAGTTGCTAAATCTTACCAGGAATTGGAACAGTTGTGCGAGCCATATGAAGTTAATGGTAAAATGTATGTAAAAGTTCGTATGAAAAATGGTCATGAAAAAGTTGTACGAGCATATAGTGAAGCAGAATATCGTCGTTATAATCCAGAAGTAACGATTATTCGGCCTGCAAAAAGTCGTAGGGATGTTCTTGGTTTTGGAGAAGCCGGTTATATTTGGATTTTTAAAGGTGATACTTATAGTCTTCTTGATTGGTTTAAACTTTCTCCTTGCCGTTATACTAAATTATGGGGATGGTATTTGCCGTCATCTGAAGAAATGCCAGAGACTATCCCTGCGGGAATCACTCCTGTTAAATTGGAATGGGATGAAATTTCTCTTGATGGTCAGTTAATTTCTGATAAAGATATTACTGCTATTGTTGATGAAAAGTTGTATGACCCGGGCACTTCTGTTTGGATTGGGAAAATTGGCGATCGTATTACTCTTAATCTGACTTGTGTTAGAGCAATTGAAGTAAATAATATGTATGGAACTAGTATTTTTCATACTTTCACCGATGAAGCTGGTAATGCTTTTACATGGAGCACTATGGCTAAGCATCTTGAAGAAGGCCATATGTATTATATGGCAGGAACAATTAAAGACCATACTACATATAAGGCTGTTAAACAGACTGTACTGACCCGATGCACTATTAAGGAGGATTTAGGAATTGTAGAATAAAATTATTAAAATTGGAATATTTACAATTTTAGGGATAGGTCTAGTTTATCTATGGTCTATCCTTAGAGTCATATATATTTTTTTACCAAAGGAGTATAAATAATGAAAGAACTTAAATGCCCTAATTGTGGAGGCCATGTAAAACATAAAGGTTGGGGTAAGTATTACTGTGAATATTGCGGAACTGAATTTGAAAATAAAGACGAATATGGAATTATCCATATTGTTAAAGAGCAGTCTGATACGGTGACATTGGCAGCAAAAGCCATTGTAGATGAACATATGCTTCGTTGCTACTCTTTAATAGGAGAAGATAAAGATAAAATGTATGCTCATATTAAAGAAAGTCTTTGCGATCAGTTAGCCCATGGATTAGTACAATACCTTAATCTAAGAGAAAATTATGACCCAATGCATATGAATATGAGTTTCATTGGAACTGTTGATGTAGTTGATCCAGCATCTAGGAGGTATTCATATTGAAAGAATTTGTCTATTATAATAGTATGTTAGATGAATTTAAAGATTTATATTTTCATTTTAAAAATTTAGATACTTCGTCTAAGTAGCGATATCTTGCTGGAATTGATGACCATGAATTGACAAGAACTATTGATTTTTTTCTAAGTTCTATGGCAAGTTTAACATCTTATAATAATATAGATGACTTTTATCTTTTGCAAGAACTTTATGAAAATGATGACCCAATAGTCGTTAATGATAAACAATTTACAGTAAATACTATTGAAGATTTATTCGATTTAGCATTTGCTCGTAATTTTGAGGAAAATCTTTTTCATATTTATGATAAATATAGAGAATTTGGTTCTTCTATTGAAGATGCTATTTTATTTTTAACCTATGATAACGAATACATAGAGGAACTTTATACGGAAGAAGAATTAGAACAAATAGCAGAAGATATCCAAAATTATATAGAAGATGAAACAGTAAAAGTTCATTTTGATGGAGAAATGTTCTTTATTGAACAAGAAGCTCAAGATGAAAATGAAGATTATTGACATTCTTTAAAAAAAATGATAAAATTAATATAGAAAATAATGTATTGGAGTTGTAAAGAATGTCTGATAATTTAACATCCACTGTAAATACAGTTTGTTCTTCAAATTCTATTACAAGTGGTAATGATAATAGTAGTATATAGTTTTCTATTGCAGATGATCGTATCAAGGTTACTGGGCTATCATCTACTGATACATATACTATTTAGTCTGGAGAAACATATAGTAATAATATCTCAATAGGAGATTATACTGCGAATGATTATAGTTTTACTTATCAACCATTAACATCGTCATCTTATGTATGGCCTAATAATGGATGGTAGTCTATAGAAGATATAATAGAGAAAAAATTAGCGGAGGAAAAACAAAAAGATAAAATGAGTAATACTGATTTTAGTTTTGGCCCATATACATCAAATAATTTACGTCTTTCTACTTTTGGAATTGCTCTTAAAAATAAAGAGAATAAATGGGTATCTTTTGATCGCTAGAGAAATGCTATTGTTGATGTTAATATTTTAAATATTGAAATTGAAAATTCTAAAATTTTCTATAAATTTCCAAAAGCAATAAGCGATGTTGAGGTTGGAGATATTGTTCTTCATAATGGAAATTTGATGTTTGTTGAAGAAATTAAAGATAACCGTTTTGTTGTTATTAACCCATATGAAGGTACAGAATTAACAATCCTTCCTTCAATGTCTCCATTTGGATTTAATTATGTCACTGTTATTATATCTATTACAGATTATTTACCAGAAGCTGATTCAAATAATCCATTTGGTAGTTTACTTCCTTTAATGTTTATTAAGGATAATAATAATAATAATAATTTACTTGCTTTGTTTGCTTTAACACAGAAAAATAATATAGATATTGATCCAACTATGTTGATGTTAATGGGTGGAAGTCCATATCTTTATTTTATGTTAAATAATAAGAAAGATAAGAATAATAAAGTAAATGAAAAGGATAATTCAAAGGATTAATATTTAATCCTTTGAATTTTTGCTGTTAAAGGACAAACAATGATAGAAAAACTTTCAGAACAAGATAAAGATTTAATTTATAATTATATTAGAACATTTGGTCCCATTAATGATAATTATGAACCAGAGCATGATTTTAGTGGATTTGATATTATATTACACGAATGGGATCGCCAAAAACAAACTTTATACAAACTTTTAGGAAATAATTTTATTGTGCGGCGTCCTTATACTTATATGTATAATACAGATGCAATAGTAAAAAAAATGTCAATAGAGAAATATACTCCAGCTTATGAGAATTTTTCATAGTGGATAAAAAAAGAAGTCTTGGGGCCTATGTCAACTCAAGATTATGGTGTTTATACTATGATTAGGGATACTTTTGATTTATCAGTATTAGCAGATAATAAATACCCTTATGCAACGACAACCTATTATTTGCCACCAGATAATGAAAAATTTAAAGTATCAAAAGGTATGCGCCCATTACGTATTTTATCTAAAATTGCACAAAAATATAAATGTGATGAACAAATTTTTGAAAATTTTAGACTTTGGCATTCTCAAATGTTAAATAGTAAAATGGTTGATGGGGAACTTTGTTTATCAATCCATCCATTAGATTTTATGACAATGAGTGATAATAATAATAATTGGTCTAGTTGTATGAGTTGGATGGATCATGGAGATTATAGATGTGGCACTATAGAGTGTATGAATTCTCCATATATTTTAGTAGCATATTTGCATAATCCAGAACATACTATGGAGCCTATTCAAGGTATGGAATGGAATAGTAAACATTGGCGTGAATTATTCGTTGTTTATCCAGAAATGATGTCAGAGATTAAAGGATATTGTTTCCAAGATCTACATTTAACAAATACGGTCTTAATGTGGATTAAAGAATTGGCAGAAAATAATTTAGGATGGACTTATGATAATGATGAAATAAATGTTGCTAATACTATTCCTTGGAATGAAGATGATGATTTACTTATTAATATTTCCCCTGAGCAATATATGTATAATGATTTTGGGACTCTTGATACGCATCGTGCAAGAATTAATCGTAATAAAATAGGGAAATATCATTTAACTGAATGGCAAGATAAAGAAGCAACAAATTGGCATTATATGGCAGAATTTTCTTATGGAGGTTTAGCCACATGTATGTGGTGTGGGCAACCAATAGAAGATAGAGAAAGAGATAATGCCGTAATGTGCATAAAATGCGATAATGGAACTTATTGCGCTTGCTGCGGAGATTATCTTCCTAAAGATTATTTTTATTATATTGATGATTTAGATGATCCTATTTGTGAAGAATGTTTTGAAACTGAATGTGTCGTTGATGATCTAACTGGTTATTCTCATCTTGCACAACATTGTGATTGCCTTCATTGGTTAATTGGGTATGATGATAACAATAATCCTATTTATTATGATAATGTCATTTATGTATATGATCCTGATACTAACCCAGAATATTTTAAAGTATTTAATAATAAACCTCGTATAGACAAACGTCTTTGGGATGTCAAATATTATATTACATTAGATGATGTGATTGATAAGGATAGATTCGCTGAAATATTTGATTTAAATTCTAGTATCCCTGATGTTATCGCAGATTACACGGCTATTTGAAAATTTAAAAAAAAAATTATATAATATAATTGTAAAAAAGATAAGAAATATCTTTAAAAAAGAAACAGATGAACGGCATACTTATTAAAAAAGGAAATCTAATTGCAAATTTAAAAAAAATATTATAAAATAAGTATGTAAAAAAGAAAAAAAATAATTTATTAATGAAAGGTGAATAAAAATTATGTCTGATTCTGTTGTTAAGGTTACTAAGCGTGAGCGGTATGAAGCTATTAAGACTCTTTGTGGTATGGTTGAGAATGCTGGAGATCTTGATATTGATGGAATTGTTGCTTTTTGCGATAAGGAAATCGAAACTCTTGATGCTCGTGCCGAGAAGGCTAAGGAGCGTGCGGCCATCAAGCGCGCTGAGGGCGATGAGTTGATGGAAATTGTTTATAATGCTTTGACTGATGAATTTGAGTCTCGTGATACTATCACTGCTCGTATTAATGATGAAAATATTACCGCTGCAAAGGTGACTTATCGTTTGACTTCTCTTGTAAGAGAGGGCAGAGCTGTAAAAGATGAGGCTACTGTTACTGGCGCTGATGGTAAGAATCGGCGTGTTTCAGTATATAAGCTAGCATAAGTTAAAAATAAAAACCATCTAATATTAGATGGTTTTTATTTTTATATTGACATATTTAAAAAAAAATGGTAAAATAAAAAAAAGAAAGAGGTGAAAATAGATATGCGTTTTTGTTTAAGTGGACGATAGACTAATGAATACTTAAAAAAAGCTGATGAACTTATGATAAATTATTCAGATCATAATTTTATCTATGATGCCACTAAGATTAACCCAAATGCAGTTATTACTTTGATAATTGATTCAAATGATAATATTGATTGGGATATCTTATCTTAGTATAAAGTAATATGTAAAACTGATTTTAGAGTTGCTAGTAATAATAGTGCTATTTTATTAGACGCAAAGGAAAAAGGATATAAATTTTTCAATTTAATTCCAGCTAGATATGGATATCAATTAAATGCTTTAATAAATTTTGGAGTATGCGCCGTTCGTATAGGCGGTTAGTTAGCTCATGAGATGGATTTTTTAAGTAAAATTGATATTGAAAAAAGAATGATTGTCAATTCAACAGATTCATATTTAAATTTTAATCCTTTAGTTGGTGCATGGATCCGTCCAGAAGATTTATCTTTATTAGAATCTATTGATGTTTGTGAATTTCAATACATCAATCAAAAATAGGAATAGGCTTTATATAGAATTTATGCGGAACAGAAAGAATGGCCTGGACGATTGTCTGAATTAATCATTGGAATTAAAGATAATGATATAATGAATAGAATGCTACCTCCAGAATTTACCAAACAAAGACTAAATTGTAAATAGTCTTGTATGAATGGAGGAAGCTGTAAATATTGTGAGCATGTGTGTGATGCAGCAAAAATAGATTTCATAAAA
>Ga0310697_10000653_pt1 | contig 44730 bp, 37 predicted proteins | sample 172DNAGHGlowgp2_FD_203883 | JGI IMG/M metagenome (GOLD analysis project Ga0310697, IMG submission 203883) | Sheep rumen microbial communities from Palmerston North, Manawatu-Wanganui, New Zealand - 1728 DNA GHGlow gp2 (v2) (version 2) | ecosystem: Host-associated > Mammals > Digestive system >...
GGAGGAAATGCCCTCGTCGGCTGGCCCGTGGAAACTGCGCGGACTGCCGGGACTGATTGTGAAGGCCGAAGACAGCGAGGGTATTCACTGCTTCGAACTGTACGGAACAAAGAACGAGGTGAGGGGCCTCGGGACTTTAGACCATCCCGAATTACAAAAGTTGAGCCGCAAGAAGCTGATGGAGTTCAAGAAAAAGACTCTGGACAATCCACGCTATGCGAAAGAACCAACCTACTATGTAGCGGAAGAACCGGACGATTTTGGCGAAATGAGAGTCAATGGTGTTGTCTACTATTCTGCCAACCATATGCTTATTCCTCAGAAAAGCCACGTATATCAACCATTAGAATTAGAGTAAGACAGCGATGAAACGACTCCTATACATTATATTATATATGGCACTGGCCGTCCATGCGTCGGCACAGGTGAAGGTGATGGGGCGGGTGATTGACCTGCAGAACAAACCCGTGGGCGACGTAATCGTGAAGATAGTCAGCGGCACTAAGACGTTGGCCTATTCCACAACTAACACACGGGGTGAGTACAGCGTGGAACTGAAGGAGGCACCTAAAGGGGAAGTGTCGCTCACATTCAGCCATATCAGTTATGAGAAGGAATCGGAGAATCTAACGCTGACAGAGAAACAAACTAAGGTGGATATGGTGCTGACCCCTAAAGCCATCTCGCTCAAGGAAGTGATGGTGAAAGCCGACCCATTGCGCCAAAAAGGAGATACACTGGTCCACAACCTCGCCTCGTTCCTCGGCAAGGGCGATGTGACGCTGGAAGACGGACTGAAACGGTTGCCTGGGGTCGATGTGTCGAAGAACGGCGGCATCAGTTATATGGGCACACCTATCTCGCAGTTCAATATCGAGGGACTGGACCTGTTGGGCGGCAAGTACAACCTTGCCACAAGAAACATCTCGGCAGACTACGTGTCGCAGGTGGAAATCGTCCGCAACCACCACAGCCGCAAAGTGGAGAAGGACTTGCCCAGCAACGAGGTGTCGATGAACATCCGACTGGCGAAGAAGGCGAAGTTCAAACCGTTCGGACAGGAAGAGGCGGGAGTTGGACACATGCAGGACGGCGACGACGAGTTACAAGCCCTCCTCGGTGTGACTGGCATGATGTTCACCGACAAGTTCCAAACCATCTGCTCTCTGAAAGGAGGCAACTACAAGTCATTCGCCAAAGCCGACATGTACGACCACTTCGGCGGGTCAGATGTCAACACGCCCGCCACGAGTCTGTTCGGCGGTTTCGATGGAGGACATCCACCACAGGGTGAATACCTCTACCAACGCAACGGAATGGTCACACTCAATGCCATCCAGAAACTCGACTCCTCTACCACCACATTCAAGGTGAACGCCGATTACAGTTACCACCGCGCCACTCATGACATCAGCCAGAGCAGCACCTACCTGGCCAACAATAGCGAATATGTGACCGTCAGCGAACAGACCTCGCCACTGAGCAAAATCCACCTGCCGAAACTGTCGATGAACTACCTGAAAAACGCCGACAATGTGTATTTGAGCGACGAGTTTTTCGTGAAGGGAAAATTTGAACAGAACGAGGGAGACGTACTTTCGTCTGTTGAACAGACAACGCAACAAACAGAACAGCGAAGACGGATGTCGTCGTTCGAGATAGGCAACTCCTTTTATTGGTCGGACAGGACTGCAAAAGGAACTGTCCGGTATGTCAGCGTGCCGATATCCTTCAAGCGGACGCCGACATTGAAATTGAACTTCGGCCATGACGGCAACCGCTATGCCCAAACGGCACAATCGTCAACACTCAAGATGAATGTCCATTCGACGTTTACTATTCCCATTGGTAAGACCTTCCGACTCAGGCTGCCTGTAGCGCTGGATGCTATTTACGATGACTTGGAAACCCATCGCGAAGCAACAGGTGACATGAACCATATCCGCGGTTGGAACCTCTCCCCTAACCTGGACCCAGGTTTCGAGATTCATTCTCGCAACCGCCGCTTCTACCTCAGTGCAGGTCTCGGGGCGACACTGAAAGGATTGTACTATAACCAAATGGACTACACCAAGCTTGTGCTCAATCCCTCGATGAGCATGAATTATACCTTCTCAGCCAACAGCAAGCTGTCGTTCAACACAGGATATACGACCACTGTTGGCGACATGATGACACTCCTGACCCAACCCATGCAAATCGATTACCGAACAGTGCGCACCTCGTCGGGCATCATCGGCGAGTCGAACTCATGGAACACATCAGCGGGGTGGAAATGGCAATTGCCCATGCAGTACTTCACGCTGAGCCTAGGAGCCGGACATACCGAAGGTAAACGCAACACACTCTATTCGCAGACTGTCAACGGAATCGACATCAGCAGCAGTGCTTTGCTCCGCGACACGCGATCGCGTTCCACCAACTTCACAATAGCCACCACAAAAAACATCCCCACCATCTTCGCCAAGTTCGGCGCGGAGGGCAACTATAGTTTTGGCAATGGCGAACAAGCTATAGGCACAACTGTCATCAAAACCCGCAACAACAACTACAACCTGAGAGGCAACGCTGCATTCACGCCCATCGCCTGGCTCGAACTGCGGTACGACATCAACTACGGATGGTCACAATCCCGCTATGCCGACAGCAAGAACACCGTGACTTCACTGACACACAGCGGAGCCATCCACATCTTCCCCATCGCCACCCTCGACCTTTCTTTAGACTACGACCATGTGCGCCGACAAATCACCACCAACCAGTACAAGAACATGTCGCTCTTCAACGCCTCAGCGCAGTACAAACTCAAGCAACTCGTCCTGCGACTCGAACTTGACAACCTGCTCAACCAGCGCCACTACGCCTACACCGTCTACGACGGCATCAACACCTACACCTACGACTACGGCCTCTGCGGAAGAACAATCATGCTTAGGGCGACGTTCAAGTTATAAAGCTTCGCCTTCGATTTCTCGCCATGCCAAAGCACAAAAGTTCGCAGCAAGAATCCCAGACAAAGAACCCACGAGCATGTTTCAAAATGTTTCAAAATGTCATACCCATGAAACATTTTTGCATACAACATTGCATGGAAATACGGAAAAACGCCCAAAAACCGCCATTTTAAGTGCATATAAATACTAATTCTGCATATTTAACTCAGTTTTAACATTTACTAGGAAACATTTGACATCTGTACTTTTTTACCTTCTTGACCCTAACTTAAATGTCCTCGTCCAGTTGTAACGATTCAACATAAGAAGCAATCCTTAAATATCAGTAACACTATTATCTCCATTATAATTTGGCTTGTATTCGAATCTATTGTATTTTTGCAAAAAAACATTTATGAATCTCTCCGTACGGGGAAAGGATACATCATTTTCTGACAACCGGCCGAACGCTCCGACCATAGTAACGGTAGTTGTCGTCATGGTACCACACCAAGTAGCCCGAACTGAAGCCGAAGTAGTAGGCTGCATAGCTGCCGTCGGGGTACTGCGTCGAAGACCAGTAGCCACCGACGGTGCCCCTGTTGTAGAAGCTGCCGCTCCACCGGCCGCCGGCCGCCGGCAAGAAGATGCTATTGCCGTTAGGACCCGTGAACTTACCACCATACACTCCATTGACAGTGGTCCATTCGTAGGTGCATTTGTTTTTCAACTCGTCTTGCTGCGCTTTTGTCGGCATCACCCAGTTTCCGCCCCACATCACATGGGCAACGTCGTATTCTGTGCCGGCGATGTCAGAACCAAGGTCGTGGCAGGTTTCTATTGAGCCATTGCAATGAATATAGGTGCTCCAGTTGTAAACATCTTTCTCCTCCGTCTCTCCCCATGCGTAGTAGCAACCGTAACCCTCGGGCTTGGAAGCACCCACGTTCATGTTCGCCCACAAGGTGCCTGAAGGAAGGCCGAGATTAACAGCTTCGAGGCTCCCCTGCCCAAAGACATTGACCGTCAAAAAGAGCAATGCCATAGTCATCAACATGAAGTTTTTCATTTTCGTAGTAGGTGTTTTTGGATGGATATAATATAACTGAAGTTTCGGAAGATATAAAAGGAGTAAAATAGGGAGTTAAGCCAAAAGACCAATTCTCTCGAAAGACCTTGCAAAGATAAAGAAAATAGTTGATTCACCATAATTACAACCCATTTATTTTGATTTTGAAAACCATTACCCACTCCCCACCTTTCAGGAATCTAAAGTTCAACCGTAATATCTGCCGAAAAATGTCGAAAAAGGCAAATAAATCACGAGCTTCGACACTTTATAAGGGATTTTTTGTACCTTTGCACACATAACCATGCGAAGATGTAAACTTAACCTCAAACTATTGACTATGACACCCGACGACAAATTCAACATCCTCCTCGACGCCTACGCCGAAGCACGAGAAGACAACTCCCTACCAAACGAACTACTCGAAGCAGCACTCCAAGTCCTCAACCAAAATCCTGGCATCAACCAGTCTGACTTTGTCCGCATCATCCTGCGCGAACATGGCACAAAAGTCACCGACTTCTGCGGGCGCAACATAGGGTCCATCTTAATCACACTCGAAACCCTCTGGCAACAGGCACAAAAAAAGAACAACTCCCAAGAGCCATCATAATTTGGATTCAATTTGTTTCCATAATTGCTTGTTTGTGGGAATTGTTGCTGATAGTTGGGATTGAAAACGTTGGGATTGAATGCTATTGGATTCCAAATCCATCGTCATAGTAACCGGCATGTGGTTTTCGTCGCAGTATATAACACTTGAATTGTTTTTGGCCAGCATAATTACTCGATTGCTAATTTGGTTTGTACTAGAATCTTTTGTATTTTTGCAGAAAAAACATTTTTGACCATAATCCGTCATAGTAGAAACACCTCCCTCCAATGTCGGGGAGGAACAAGGGGCGGGGTCAGTATTTAAAAATTCATATTATGAAAAAGATTTTCATCATTGCCGTTAGCGCATTCCTCATTGTCGCATGCACAAGCAAACAAAGCAACACTGAGCAGCAATTAGTTCAGGAAAACGATTCTAACGTTGCTGTCGTGGAAGAAATAAAACCCGCTGATGAGGTTGCCACCGATGAGGTTGCCACCACCGAGCCTGTAGCCTACGAGGCTTGGAAGAAAATCTGTGCAGTAAATGGCGTAGAGGTGAAAATGCCATGTCCTGAAGGATGTACCGTGGAATACACCGAGTCGGATGAACCCGACGAAGCCTATTTCATTGAAGACCATGTTGGCTGCTATCCCCTGAAAAGCGGTGGCTGGGCTGTCATTCATCAACGCATCGAAGCCGCAGAAAGCACCCCTGGCTTTTATGCCTACGACACCTATAAATTCGATGGTGAGAAATTGACAGAAGCCGATTACCTGGTGATTCCCCCTGTCGACGAATTCCTGGATGCCCAGAAATGTGTCGGACATGAGGAAACAGCAGCGCAAATCAAGAAGAACTACAGTTCCCGCCCTAAAGACTTTCTGACCTACTGGATAAATGCGAAGGAAAAGACCATTGAAATCAATCTGCGTCCCCTCGATTACGAAAGCGAAGAGTCAACGGGCAATTTCTCGGAAGCCCATTTCGATTTGGTTAAACCCGTCGTCTATCGTTGGAACGGTGAGCGTTTTGTCAAATAGCGGTATATACCTATCTAAGGATGTGCCATGAGTTTTAGGAAAGTTGAATGAAAAATTCAATTAAAGCGAATGATTGCATCGGTAGTAATTTCCGTATAATGATAAGATTTAGCATATATTGAAGAAAAATGAATTTGAACAAAAGAATTCTGTTTTTGGATTATGCCCGAATCTTCACCGCATTCCTGGTTATTTTTGCGCATCTTTATCCTACTGAATCAGGGGTGAGGCTTTACATCTATGCTTTCCACATGCCTCTTTTCTTTCTTATCAGTGGCTTTTTGCATTCACCACGAACTTCTAAAGAAGAACTCATAAAATATTTCCGAACCTTATTTGTCCCTATTTTATTTTTTATTCTGGTGGGGGCAATGGTTCATGTGTTTTATTTTCATAGAAATATTGTGACCATCTTATACAAGACATTGATAGGTTCTCTACTTACTGGATCTGTTAATGCAAATGGTATGTTGTGGTTCCTATTCGCATTATTAAACGTGAAGATTATGATGTTTTTCTATCTGAAAATGACGGAAAAAAGACACATGTCAGCCAAAGGGCTATTCATTCTTGCACTGATTTGGGTGGGCGTTATATATGTTTGTCAAGATAGGACTGTTAATCCTTTATTTTTTAGGAATGCCATAATGGCTTTCCCCTTTTATTTTATCGGATTCTATGCTCGCAAATATTACGTAAAGGCTGATTATAAAACTCCTTATATTTGGAAATGTATAGTTTTTGCTCTTTTCTGTGCTTTCCTTTGTGTGATGATGACAAGACTCAATGGGCGAGTTTCAATGAATGCTTTTGATTTCGGCAATACTCGATTCCCATTAAATGTGGCTCTTTTTTACTTGAATGGAGTCGTCGGTTCATTGATGATAGTCTTTCTGTCGTTTTTATTCACTAAGGACAATAGGTTCGTAGCAATGGCCGCCAACTCACTTATTTCAATCTTGGGTTTTCAACAACCAATTCTTCAACTAGTTGGATATGATGGCAGAAATGGTAATTATCTCATCTCTATATTGTTGTCTGTATTGATTCTGATTGCAAGCATTGTCCTCAACCAGCTTTTTTTGAAAATATGTCCGGAATTGTTGGGAAAGAAAAGATGAACAAGAGGTTGCCTTTTACCTGTGTTATATCACAGCTTTTTTCACATTTGTTGATGACTTTCTTCTCTATTCCTCCTCTTCTCCTCAGAAAAAAACAGGATAAAAATCCCTTTCAGTCGCTCAACATCACCTACCATGCACCTCATGCGGAACAACATCCAGATTCTCTTTTTTCTTACCTGATTTGCTGATAATTCCCGTTTTTCATCTATATTTGCACATCAAACCTATTAATTCCTAATTTCTACAGCAATGATGAAGAACTTAAAAAACAAACTTGTTGTACCAACAGTTGTTTCGACGCTGTTGGTTTGCGCAATGTTTGGTCTCACAGCCTGCAACTCGTCCACAACTAAGACGAACAACACGGATGGAGAAACCACCAAAGTGGAAGAAACCACAAAAGTGGAACAATCCGAACTCGAGTCTCTGGCGGCCGCTCTGCCGAAGTATTCTGAGGTCTATAATTTCAGTGAGGGACTCGCACGCGTCTGCGACAAGGAGACCGAACTCTGGGGCTTCATCGACAAGACCGGCAATGAGGTCATTCCCTGCAAGTTCTACTCCATCAACAGCGACTTCCATGATGGACGCGCCATTGCCATGACCGATGAGAACACCACTATCTTTATCGACAAAGAAGGCAATCAAGTGTTCCGCCTTGAGTATATGTACAATGGCGTTGATTTCTGCGATGGCAGACTGTCCATCTGCTCAACGGTGAATGGCCTGGACGATGGCAATTTCCCCATGTCGGGCGACTTGATGGTGTTCGGACACCTCGGATTCCTCGATACAAACGGCAACGTAGTCATCAAGCCCGACACCTACGAGGTGCCTCTGGGTGAGGGACCCATCATCTCCAGCTTCAGTGAAGGTATGTGCCAGGTGTTCAAAGGCGGACGGCTCGCCTACATCGACAAAAACGGCAAGGAACTCGACTTGAGCCAGTTCAGAAGCGGTGGTGACTTCAGCGACGGCATGGCCTGGGTGGCGGATGATGATTGGAAGTTGGGGTTTGTGGATAAAACCGGCAAACTTGTCATCCCCTGCAAGTATGATTTTGCTAAACAGTTCGGCGAGGGAGTCGCCTTTGTCTGCAAAGACGACAAACTGGCTATCATAGACCGCCAGGGCAAGGAGTTGACCCCTTTCCAATTCGACATCATCAAACTCTACGAGGACACAGAGGGTGAGGAAATCCTCATAGCACGCTTCAGCGAAGGACTTGCCTGGGCTGCCAAAGACGGTAAATTCGGTTATGTGGATAAGGAGGGCAAGACGGTCGTCCCATTCCGATACGAACCAGGCAGGTCGGAAGACCTTGAATGGTACGAAAAGCAACCCTGCTTCGACTTCCACCAAGGTGTGGCTCGTGTGTGGAACAAGGCGACTGGCAAATATGGCTTTATCGACAAGAATGGCAAGGAAGTGATTCCTTGTCAGTTTGACCAAGCAGAGGACGTGAGTGAGGGCTTGGCTCTCGTGAAACGTGGTGAAATGTACGGATTCGTCACCCCTGACGGCAAATGCACTCTCGACATCAAGAACTAAAGGTAATCACCTCTGACTTATGGCACAGCACTCGAATCACAGATTCGTCCGTATCGAGCGCTGTCGCCAATTGACGCTGAAAGCACATCTAAAGGGCAGTAAGTGTCTCCTCTCAATAACAGAGGTGCATGAAACACACCCAGAGTGCAATATCGTATATAATCGACCCTGAACGAATCTTGTTGTACTTTGTAGTCTATTAAATGAATGAACAAACAACTCAGCATCTTAGTTCCTGTTTATAAGGTTGAGAAATACATCCGCCCATTCTTTGAGAGCATCTTCAGACAAAATATTCCCGATGATTGTTACGAGATTATTGTGGTGAATGACGGTACTCCCGACAGAAGCATGGAAGTTGTAGCCGACCTATTGGAACTGCACGACAACATCATGGTCATCAACCAAGAGAACCAAGGCCTGTCGGTGGCTCGCAATACCGCATTGGAATGGGCCAAAGGAGAATATGTTCTTATACTTGATTCCGATGACCTGCTTGTTGATGGAAGTCTTCTTTTGTTATTGGACAAAGCCTTGACTACAAAAGCCGATTTAGTGGTGGCCGATTTCGTGAATAAGAGCGACGATGAATTAGAAACTTTCGAGCCTATACAAAATGATATTATATGGGAAGAAAAGACAGGCAGGAAACTATTCATGGAGAATCTCTCGCCATACGCATGTTATGTATGGAGAACTCTCTACAGACGACAATTTCTGAATGAGAATCATATTAGGTTTGTTCCCGGTATCTATGTTCAAGACATTCCCTTCACCCATGAATGTTACCTCAAAGCAAACAAGTGTGTAAGAACAAACTTGTTGCTTACTATTTACAGAGAATGGGGTGAGCAATCTACTTGCAAATTCAACATGAAGCGCATCGAAAGTATAAGTATTGCTATGGGAAAAACATGGAATCTCAGGAAAACCGTGAAACTCTCTATTTTGGAAGACAAAAAACTCCAAACCAATATCTTCACCACTTTCTGCATGTTGCTGAACAGTACAGTGAAAAATATACAAGGATTTCAGAATTGCATCCGCGCTATCGACTACACGTCACAGCATGCTCCAAGCTTGCGATTCACCGTCAACAAACGGCAGAAGATGATTTCTTTACTCTACAGCATATCGCCTCGCCTACTCATGACACTGTGGTATATCAAGAAGAGAAGGAAATAATCAATACCATGCGTCTATCCAAGGTCTGACAGACTTAGGTCATTTCCTCAGATAAGCCTGTGTCTTCTTTTTGAAAGAACCGACTACATCATGGCCTACCTTGCCAGGAAACAAAGCTATGAATCTGCTATAATGCCAAGACATCAAAGATGCTTCAGGAAAGAAGTGCTTAATGGCCGTTTTGTATTCGTCTAATTCCTCTTGTGATAAATATGAACTCAAATTGAAAATCACAAGTCCAGTATCAGAACAAATCCGTTTTAGGTTGCTCATAAAGTCATCTGTGAAGATTCTCATTACAAGTCCCTTGCCATGAAAAAGATCTACGACTATTAGGTCATAACCTTCACCTTGATATGATGACACATAGTCGAAAGCATCGCCTTGGACGAATTGGAATCGACCATCAATCCCATGGAGAAAAAACTTCCTGGCTATTTCTATCATCTTGTCTGAATGCTCAACGCCAGTGATGAAACATGATTCATATTCATCAAATAGGAAACGGGGAATGGCGCAACCTGCGCATCCCAAAACCAATGCATGATGATATTCATGCCAACCTGCCCAGGCTTTTATCATCGCTTGAACAGGAGGAAGGTAAGGATGGCCATTCTTGCTATTCAAATAAATAACTGACGAAAACCTTTTGCCCTCGTCGTGTTCGATAGTTCTTGTCGACGGCCAGATACCAAACCAATAAGAGTAGTCAACTACGTTGAATTGCACACCGTCCAAACTGAAAGACTCCAGTTCCTTCCTTCGAGTTAATGCCTTCTTAATATATTTCTTGAATTTCAAAACCAATGGAATGTTCATAAACAATTATAGGGGGGAGTTCTAATCATCCCGATACGTTAGTTCGGCAATACCAATTAAATTACAAATTTCGGAAAAAAAGAAGTAAAAAACAAAATTTCAGGAAAAAACCTCTGTTTTCTTGGAAGATATACTCAAATTAATTACCTTTGTCCCAATAGTTTATTTACCTAAAGACTGTAAAAGATTCAACATAAGATGCGTATGGAAATGAACAAAAGGCAAAAACTACAAGTGGGCTTAGCGATTTTATTCATGGTGCTTTTCGTTATTTGGTTGTTTATCCCCGTCCCAATATATTCCAGGATTCTTGGTCTACTCTCGAGTGGACTGGGTGCTCTGAGCATGATTCTATCCTATAAAGCAGAAGAGAAATCCAAAAAGAACTCAGATTGATTAATAATCATCGTTTTCCAATTAATCATCAGTATCGCGGATGCCGTAGGCGTTCCCTCCTTTCCTCCTCATCTCCTCAGACAAAAAACTTAGGATAGAGTTGCCTACCATCTGTTGCGTTGTTGTCCGTCGCGCCTGCGACGCTGTTGTTTTGTTATGGTTGTTGCCTTGATAAAAAAGTTGTTTTAAGCTGTGCCATGTCGTTCCAAATACAACTATTCCAATTCGTTCCAAAGATAAAAAGCTAAGGACTACAATAAACTCCGTCATTTTCTTTCAATCAAATTAAACCAAAACAACCAAACTTTATCTAATCATAAACGTTGTTTTCATAATTAACCAATTGAACAAATGAAAAAAGTTTATTTAGCAGCATTGCTTTCCCTCTCTCTGATGGCTGCCAATGCACAAGAGCCAAATATTCCGATGTTTGGCGCACCGCAGAACTACGATGTGAAATTCGACGAGTACAAAGAAGCCCCACAGGGATTCGACCAGGAGCGTGCAGGAATACCTCACGGCACAGTGGAACTCATTGAATACCAGTCTGAGTCAGTAGGCACAACCCGTAAGGCTAATGTCTATCTGCCGCCAAAGTACGACAAAAAGAAAAAGTACAGCGTGCTCTACCTGCTTCATGGTATCGGTGGCGACGAAAACGAATGGTACAAGGACGGTGGGGTGCCTAACATCATCATGGACAACCTCTATGCCGATGGAAAGGTGGCCGATATGATTGTCGTCATGCCTAACGGACGTGCACAAAAAGACGACTCACGCGCTGGAGGTATGGGGTCGTTCAGGGCGTTTGGGGAGTTCGACAAGGACCTCATCGGAAGCCTTATTCCTTACATCGAGAAGAACTACAGCGTCTATACCGATAAGGAACACCGTGCCATCGCCGGTCTGTCTATGGGTGGTGGACAGTCACTCAATTTCGGACTCGGACACATGGATGTATTCGCATACGTAGGAGGTTTCTCTTCTGCTCCAAACACTATGCGTGCCGCACAACTCATTCCTGATGTGGACAAGGTGAAGAAAGAGAACAAACTTCTTTGGATGGTTTGCGGTGGTGCTGATGGACTGTTGGGCCACAGCGTACAACTCAAGGCTTTCTGTGATGAGAACGGCATTCCTTGCACGCTCATCAACTATCCTGACGGACAGCACAACTTCGTAGTCTGGAAGTATGGCCTCTACAACTTCGCACAGCTGATTTTCAAATAATCATCCATACAAACCAATATATACGGTAAAGAGCGCAAGATAGGTTTGCGCTCTTTACCGTATATATGGTTCTGAACGATTCTACATGAAATCATCATTAACTTCTATTCTTAATTCTTCGTCTGTTCATTTTGAATGCTTTTTGTTTGGTTTGTATTCTGTATTTCGCTAAATTTGCGGTATGACAGTCAAAGAAACAAAATTGGCAGACACCCAATCATAAATAGTAACCAAATTATGAGTAGGAAAAAAGGAATCATATTGTCAGCAATAGTGGAAACAGTGGCGTTAGCCATCCTCGTAGCGCTATTCTTAAAGGGGTTCATTTCATTTGAACTATATCTTGCCCTCTGTGTTATGGTCTGTATCTTCTTCTCAATCGCAGTGTTGTTCATCATCAAGAATACCAAACCATAGTTCTTACGCATAACGCTATCTTTATTGTCAACAACTCAACATAATAACCATCATGCCAATAATCATAGTAACAAGAACCAATGAGTAGACTATTATCATCCTTGACTCTGATGGCCCTTTTGCTGACAGCATGCCAGCAGAAGCAACAAACCGAGAATACTGGTTCCAACAACCTCTTCTCGGCTCTTCTCGGCAAGAGTGATGCTGAAGTGCAAGAGCGTATCGACAGCATCTGGACGCACTTCTTCACACCTGGCGACATCAGCAAATATGATGCAGACGGAGAAAAATGCGTCTATTACGAAGTCGGAGACTCGATGGGAATCATCGTCGATACAGGTAGTAACGACGTCCGGACCGAAGGCATGTCATACGGCATGATGATTAGCCTCCAACTCAATCAACGCGAGGTGTTCGACAAACTATGGCGATGGACAAAAAACTATATGGCCTATCCCGCCGACAGTCCATGGGATGGTTATTTCTGCTGGCAGTGTGCTCTCGACGGAAAACAAATTGGCCATAGTAATGCCTCCGATGGGGAGATTTATTTTGTAACTGCTCTCTTCCTCGCTGCCGACAAATGGAACGAACCACAATATGCTGAAGATGCCAACGAAATCCTGCACAAGATCACCAATAAGGACGGCAAAAAGACAGGGGTTTATAACCTCTTCGACGACTCCACACGTCTCGTCACCTTTGTGCCTAACGAGGAAGTACATTGGTACAGCGATCCTTCATACTGTCTGTCGGCATTCTTGGAACTATGGGCAGAGAAAGCCGATGCAAACAACAACTTCTGGAGCGAGGCTGCCGATAAAGCCCGCTGGCTGTTGGAGACCGCACAGGACTCCTTGACCGGACTTTTTCCTGACTACTGCCTCTTCGACGGAAAACCATATCGCCGCCCAAACTTCGACTACAATACCGACAGATACATGTACGATGCCATTCGCTGCCCGATGAACGTCGGTATGGACTATTATCTCTCGGGGAAAGACAAGGAAAAACAACGCACGATGATGCGCCGGATGTTGATGTTCTTCAAGAACGACGGATTCAAGGGCGGACAGTTCAACCTCGATGGCACTGAGCCGACAGGCAACTATACAGAAGGAATGGCTGGAGCAAATGCCGTCGGCGCTTTTGCACTGGCCGACAGTGACAATGAGGAAGACCGCGCTCTGGCTCGCGAATATGTCCAAAGACTTTGGGATGTTCAGCCGCCTACAGGAAAATGGCGCTACTATGTCGGAATGGTCTATTTCCTCTCCATGCTCCATGTATCGGGCAACTTTACCCTTTAAAACGGCTACAATGATTGAGGTGCGACACATCGCTGGTCATCGCTGTCAGGGAATAACAACCATAACCCAAACTATAAAAACTAAACGATTATGAAAAAGATGATTTTTTTATTGCTTGCTGCCATCATCGGCATTCCTTGCATGGCGCAGCAAATGAGAATGGGACTCGTGAAGGACCAAGATGGCTACACCAACATCCGAAAGGGACCAGGGACAAACTACGAGATTGTCGATAAGGTGCCCGACGGTATGTTCGTCAACTTCACCAAAGGAACAAAAGGATGGCACAAAATCTATACAACCTACACCAGTGGTGAGGAACAGGAATTCATCGGCTACATGGCAGCCAACAAAATTGTGGTGCCTCCCCGCCAGGGAGCGTGGAAGCAAGTGGCACAAGTGAAGGACGAGGACGGATACACCAACATCCGCAAAGGACCTGGCACCAACTATGCTATTGTGGATAAGGTGCGCGACGGCAGCTACATCCTCATCAGCGGTGAATACGACGACCCTTGGTTCAAGGTTTACAACCAAAAAGGCACCCAACGCGGCTATATCAGCGCGAAAAAGGTGCTCCGCTTGGAATCACCTGAATTCTGATTCCTGTAACACCGATGGTGTTGCCGAAGAGTTGAACATTTCTTAAGGTTATTCTTATCAAAAAAAGCCACCCGTCATGGGCGGCTTTTTTGATAGTACGCGCGAGAGACTTACTTGCTCAGTTCTTGCTCGATGCTAGCCTCCATCTCCTGTGGTTCGGTGGTTGGCTCGAAACGACTGACTACCCCACCCTCCTTACTGATGAGGAATTTGGTGAAATTCCACTTGATGTCGGGTTTCTTGGCGTAGTCGGGGTCGGCTTTTGTGAACATCTCGTCCAGAATCTTCGTGAGCGGGTGCTCTGGATTGAAACCAGCAAAACCTGCCTGGCTCTTCAACCATTTGTAAACTGGATGAGCGCCCTCACCGTTGACCTCAGTCTTCTTCATCAGCGGGAATGTCACACCGTGGTTCAAACGGCAGAATTCCTCTATCTGCTCATCGGTGCCTGGCTCCTGATGACCAAACTGGTCGCAGGGGAATCCGATGATGACGAACCCCTGGTCCTTGTACTTCTGGTAGAGCGCCTCCAGACCGTCGTACTGAGGGGTGAATCCGCACTTAGAGGCGGTATTGACGATGAGCAGAACCTTGCCTTTGTAGTCGGCGAAGTTCACTTCCTTGCCCTTGTTTGACAGGGCGGTAAATTCATAAATAGTATTCATATCTTCCTTGTTGTTATTACATGACAGCAAGCAAAGAGCAACTGCCACAATGGTTAAAAAACGAGTCATATCTCACACTGTATTAAATGATGCCTAGGCTTGAGATTTCACTTCACGAGAATCTTCTTCCCGTTCTTGATATAGATACCGGGAGTGAAAGGTTGGGAAATCTTCCTCCCTTGTAAATCGAAAAAGTCAGCATCGTCGGACACCGTAGTCTGAACGCCACGGATGTCAGTGGACACATAGCTGTTAGCCGTCAGCATCAGTTGGCCGATGATGCAGTCAGCCCATCCCACCGGAGCCGTGTAGAACGCCAGCACGTAGTTGCCTTGCTCCTCGATGTCGAACTCATACGTCTGTAAACGGAGAGAACCGAAATTATTGGAGGCATTGTTTCCAATGTTTAACGTGGGAGTATAAGTATGAGTAACCACCGCCTCACCTCCTGTTTGCTTCTCAATACAGATATCCACTGGCTCAAATTCTGGGTTGTTCCAGTTGCAAATCTTGTATCTTAACAAATAATGTCCAGGCGATAAGGTAAGCATGGAACCTGCATCCTCAAGTCCAAACTTGGCCCATCCCTCATGTTCCTTGCCGTCGATGTTGCGGATGTAAAGGCCATAGTCCAACCCACGGGAAGAACCCGTGAACTGCAACACCCTGCACCCTTGCGAATAGCCACTGCTGTAGCCAGTTCGCTTCTCCTGACTGTCGAATGTAGTCCAGCCCGCAGGCAAGGCATTGGCCTCGGTAAACACCGAAGAGAATGTCAAGGACTGCGGAGCCTGCAACGACACCTCCACCGATGCGGTGGCTGTCTCGTCATCGTTGTCGGTTGCCACAGCCTTCAAGTTGTGCTTTCCAGAAGCCAACCCAGTGAAGACAAAACGGTAGGGCGCTTTCTCCACTGTTCCCACGAGTGTGGCACCATCATAGAAATCCACCTTCACCACTTTTCCGTTCGAGTCATCGGCTGTAGCGGTCATGGTGATGTCGGGGAACACCGCCTCGTTCCTGGGTGCGAAGCAAGTGTAGTTGAGCCCAGACTTGGGTGATGTGATGCTGATGTTGGGCGATGTCTTGTTGAGCGAATAACGCTTACAGAACCGCCATATCTCGTCACCCGTAATCAGTCCGTCGTTCGAAACCCAGTGTCCCTTGCCTTCGAGTTCCAGCAACCTCACTTCAACACCATCGTCACCACCACCCCATACAGACATCTTGGCATGATTGTAGCCCCGGTAACGGTTGGTCACCTTCGGCGTGGAGTTGCAGTGATTGTAGGCAATCCACTTTTCCAGGACTGGACGCACTCCATCAGGCGAACAAACGTCATCGGCCAGTCCCTGTGTGTGCAGGATGGGCACCGGGCGCGAACTGGCAGCAGTGGTGCCCCACAGCGGATAACCACTGATGGGTGCGAAGGCCGCTATCTTGTCGGCTATCTTGTTCATGGCATGGTAAGTGAACATACCGCCCATGGAGAAACCTGAGAGATAAACACAGTTACGGTCAATCTTGTAGAGGGTCGCCATCCTGTCAATCAGAGCGAGCACGAAGTTGATGTCGCGGTCGCCATTAATGTCCCATTGGCGGTCTATACCGTCGGGAAACACGATGAGGAATTTGGCTGAGTCGGCCACAGCCTCCATCTTCATCTGGGTGTTCTTCATGTAGTTGGCGTCCTGGTTGGCGCCATGACAAGAGATGAGCATGGGACGGTTTTGCCCCAGGTTGTTGGGTTTATAGACAATGTAGGAACGCTGTGTGCCGTTCACAGTAATATTATCTGCCTTAGCGTTCAACAACGTTGCCGTGAGCGCTAATATGAAAAAGAAAATTCTCTTCATGATGGTGTTTTGCTTGAATGATTTGTTCGTCAAGTTCTACGAAGATAGCTCCTGCAGTTCCCGACCAATTCGCTGCAACTCGTCGCGGACCACTTTCAGACGGTCAATAGCCTCGATGCGGTGGTTCACTTCCGCCAAGTTGGTCTCGCCGTTTTTCAGCCTGTCAATGGCGTTACGAGCTCCTTCGATGGTCATGCCCTTCTCCTTCACGTAGTGGTAAACCAATCGAACTTCCTCGATGTCATCTTTGCTGTACTGACGGATTCCCCTACCCGCCTTCTGAGGATTGATGCTGGGAAACATGCTCTCCCAATAGCGAAGCAGAGAGCTGGCGACATTAAACATCTCGGCCACCTCGGCGACGGAATAATAGGTCTTCAGTTCTTTGTTTTCGTTCAACATAAGCAATGTTTTTTTATTGAACATTGACCATTGAACATTAATTCTAATGCCAAGCATGGTCAATTCAAAAATAATGGTCAAAAATGCGATTTAGCGAGTGCAAAGCCGAACTTGTTCGAGCTATGACGAGCGTGAACATTTTATCTAATGGTCAACGGTCAATGGTCAATGGTCAACGGTCAATGGCCAAAAATGCGATTAAGCGAGCGCAGAGCCGAACTTGTTCGAGCTATGCCGAACGTGAGCATTTTATCTAATGGTCAACGGTCAACGCTCAACACTTCTCAGGAATATTCTTGAGCAGTTCTTTCACATAGTCGTAGAAGCGACCCACTGTAGGAATGAGACAACGCTCGTCGGGCGTATGTGGTGAACGCAAAGTCGGTCCGAAGGAAGCCATGTCCATGTCGGGATAGTTCACACCGATAATGCCACACTCCAATCCGGCATGACACACCTGCACAAGTGGTTTCTGACCATACATCTTCTCAAAGGTCTCAGCCATCATCTTCACCAAGGGCGACTTGGTGTTGGGTTGCCAACCACTATATCCACCTTCGAAAGACACTTTCATGCCTGCCATAGAGAAGCAAGCCTTGAGTGAGTTGCAGAGATAGAGTTTCATGCTGTCTGACGAACTACGGGCAAGCAGGGCTATGTCTGCCTTACCACCACCAATGGTGATGATGGAGAGGTTGGATGATGTCTCGACGATGTCGGGAATGGTGGGGATGAAGCGCAGTACACCATCGTGGGCGGCCAACACCGCATTGATGAGGTTCTCCTGAATCTCAGTCGGTATGACCTTCTCTGGCATGTCGCACGGCTCGAAGGTAAGGGATATGTTCCCCTGCTCCACATCGTTGTATTCAAAGTTGAACAAAGCATGGCATTTCTCCACCAAAGCCTTCATTTCCTCCACTTTCTCTACGGGTACCAGCACTACAACCTCGCCTTCACGAGGGATGGCATTGCGCATGTTGCCACCTGTCCATGAGCAGACGGAAGCCAGACCTGTATTAACAGCTGCGAAGAGAAGGCGCGCCATAAGTTTATTGGCATTGGCCCTGCCTTCATTGATTTCCAAACCAGAGTGACCGCCACGCAAACCTTTCATGTTGATTCTGAAAGCCGCCAGTCCTTCGGGATTCACGTCTGCCTCCTGATACTCCATTGTGCAGACTACGTCCATTCCACCTGCACAACCAATGGTGATTTCTCCCTCGGTCTCGGAGTCGAGATTAAGCAAATACTTGCCCTTCAGCACACCTGCCTTGAGACCAGAAGCGCCATACATACCCGTTTCCTCATCCATGGTAATCAACACCTCAACAGGTCCGTGCTCAGCGGTTTCATCCTCAATAATCGACATGGCTGCAGCAACCCCCATACCGTCATCGGCGCCAAGGGTTGTGCCTTTTGCCTTTACCCACTCTCCATCGATGTAAGTCTGGATGGGGTCGTTGACAAAGTCGTGATTGCTTTCTTTCACCTTCTGTGGCACCATGTCCATGTGTGCCTGCAGTACGGCTGTCTCACGGTTCTCATAACCAGGAGTAGCACCTTTGCGCATCACCACGTTGCCGGCATCGTCAATGAAAGCCTCAGCACCATGCTCTTTTCCAAACTCCACCAACATTTTAGCCACTTTCTCTGTATGACCAGAGGGACGTGGGGTTTGAGTGAGTTTGTAGAAGTTCTGCCACATTAATTTGGGTTCCAATTCAAAGATTTCCATATTTGTATAGTTTTTAGTTGATTGATTTTTCAAACTTATTCTGACTGTTCTTGCTCAGAGTTTTGGGCGGATGTCGCTATCTTCTTTTTGAAAGACAGAGCCATCAAAGCCCACACACCGAGCAAAGGCACGAGCGCGGTCTGGATGGAATGAACCACTAACACGAACATCACCGCATCGTCCATTCCTACACCATATAGGTAGAGAATGGTCTTAACGGAAAAGTGCCATGGACCCGCACCATTGGGAGTGGGAACAATCACCGAAATGCCGCCTACTGTGAATGCCACCAGCGCACACATCAACCCCAGTCCGTCCATGAAGCCGAAGCAGAAGAACGTGAGGTAGAAATGGATGAAATAACTCACCCAAATCATCAACGTGTAGAAGACGAAGAGCCATTTGTTTCTCACCCCACGAAGGGACAGCACTCCCTCCTTCATGTCGCTGACCACCTTGCGGAACTTGGCGAGCAAGGTCATCTTCTTCACCATGTAACAGGCGAAAATGACGGCCACCACAGCGCAAAGCAAAGCAACCACCCAACCCATAGGCGTGAAACGGTTGAAGATGCCCTCTATACTGGTTCCTGTCTCGTCAAAAAAGGTGTTGAACACCTTGAGTTGCAACAGAATGGTAAGCGCCACCATCAAAAGCATAAGCAACGTGTCGATGATGCGCTCTGTCACCACTGTTCCTACCGCCTTGGTGAAGTTGGTGCCTTCGTAGCGCTTGAGCACGGCACACCTCGCTACCTCACCGATGCGCGGGATGATAAGGCTAGAGGCATAGGAGATGAAGATGGAGTAGACGCATGTACTACGTCGCGGATACTCACCCAGAGGCTCCAACGTCTGTCTCCAACGCAATCCACGAAACACCTGCGCTGTCACTCCGAAGACCAATGAGAAAGCCATCCACCACCAGTTGGTGCTTTCCATGAACTTGCGGTTAAAACGGCTGAAATCGAAATCGCGGTACATCCAATAAAGTATCAGTCCTCCCAAAACAAATGGAAAGATGATGTTGAATGCTTGTCTGACTCTTTTCTTCAAATCCACAACTCTTCTGTGAAAAGTTTATTCGTTCTGCACTTCGCCGAAATTACTACATCTCAGCTCGATTTTTCTTCTTTTGGCTTCGCCGAAATTACTACATCTCGGCATAAGAAATAAACGAGTTTATTTCGTTCTGCGCTCGATTTTTCTTCTTTTGGCTTCGCCGAAATTACTACATCTCGGCATAAGAAATAAACGAGTTTATTTCGTTCTGCGCTCGATTTTTCGTAATTTTGCATGGTGAATCCACCTATAAGTTGCAAAGTTACTACATTTTTAATATCGAAACGTATAAAACCGTCAATTTTAGCCAAAGCATGATAAAAAAAGTTCATCCCAAGAAGTTTCTGGGCCAGCATTTCCTCACCGACATGAACGTCGCAAACCGCATTGCCGACACTGTGGATGCCTGCCCCGACATACCGATACTTGAAGTGGGACCTGGTACAGGGGTGCTCACCCAATTCCTCATCCCGAAGAACAGGGAATTGAAAGTGGTGGAAATCGACTTCGAGTCCGTACCCTACCTTCATGAACACTTTCCCGAACTAGGCGAGAACATCATACAAGATGACTTCCTGAGAATGGACCTTGATTCATTGTTCTCAGGCCGTGAGTTCGTGCTGACAGGCAATTACCCCTACAACATCTCGAGCCAAATCTTCTTCAAGATGCTCGAGAACCGACATCTCATCCCCTGCTGCACGGGCATGATTCAAAAAGAGGTGGCCGAGCGAATGGCTGCCGCACCAGGCAGCCGCACATACGGCGTACTGAGCGTATTGCTCCAGGCATGGTATCATGTGGAGTATCTCTTCACGGTTGACGAACATGTCTTCAATCCACCTCCAAAGGTGAAAAGCGCAGTGGTCAGACTGACCCGTCGCGATCGGAAAGAACTGGGATGCAACGAACGTCTGTTTCGCCGTATCGTCAAGACGGTGTTCACCATGCGGCGAAAGATGCTCCGCAATGGCATGAAACAGATTGTGGGCAAGGACTGCGAACTGCTCAACGACCCGCTGTTCAACCGACGGCCAGAGGAATTGTCAGTTGAGGACTATATTTCACTGACAAACAGGACGGAACCACTGCTGAAATAACTTTTTTTTAGGAAAATTCACAAAAAACTGATTTTTTTCTTGCTAAGAAACGAAAAATTAGTAAATTTGTCGGTCAATAGACCTTTAGCATTTTGGATGATGTAAAAAAGGCTATCGCATAACTTAAAACCTATTCAAGTATGGCTGAGATTAAAGATGCCGAGTTGAACGCTCAGACAGCGCTATCGGCAGAAACCCCAACCGAGGCACCGGTTGCCTTGGAAACTACTTCCAGCGAGACCTCAACAGAAGAGGTTTCGGCTCCAGATGTAGAAGAGGCCGCTGCTACAGCAGCCCCTGAAGAAGTGACATTGCCCGAAGAGGCACCCGTAGAAGAACCTGCGGCAGAAGTAACTGAAGAGGTCCAAGCAGAAGAAACTCTTTCAGAAGTGACAGAGGAAGCACCAGCTGAGGAACCTGTAGCTGAGGAAGCTACAGAGGAACCTGCGGCTGAACCAGCTTTTCCACACTTCAATTCAATGGCAGAGGTGGTGGAACGCGCCAAGGCAATGGCTGAGGGCGACGAGGAAATCACCGCCAAAGAAGAGAACTTCCTCAAAACACAGTTCTACCGCTTGCAGAAAAACGCCAATGAGGCCGACTTCCTGAAATACACTGAGGACGGTGGTGACCCAGAAAGTTACCAGCCACAAGTGTTCCCTGAGGAGGCTGACTTTAAGGCTGCTATGGCGTTGGTACACAATAAGCGCCAGCAACAACAGGCTGAGTTAGAAAGCCAAAAAGAAGAAAACTACACCAAGAAAATGGCGATTATCGCCAGAATCAAAGAAATAGTCGCCAATTCAGACGACATCAACCGTTCATACAACGAATTCAAGCAATTGCAACAGCAGTGGCAGGATATCAAGGCTGTACCTCAGGACAAGGCAACAGACCTCTGGAAATCCTATCAACTGTGCGTGGAGTCGTTCTACGATACCCTCAAGCTCAACAACGAGTTCCGCGCCTATGATTTCAAGAAGAACCTTGAACTGAAGACCGCACTCTGTGAGAGAGCTGAGAAATTGGCTGAAATGGCAGATGTAATCGCCGCTTCACGAGCACTTCAGGACCTCCACCAGCAATTCCGTGAGATTGGTCCTGTGGACAAGGAGAAACGCGAAGAGGTGTGGAACAGATTCAAAGCCGCTTCCACAGTCATCAACCGCCGTCACCAGGAATATTTCGACCAGCGCAAGAAGCAGGAAGAGCAGAACCTGGCAGAGAAGACCGCCATCTGTGAGGAGTTGGAGCGCATCGACACCGACTCTCTCAAGACCTTCGCAGAATGGAATGCCGTGACCGACACCATCACTGCCCTCCAGACCAAATGGAAGACCATCGGTTTCGCACCACAGAAGATGAACGAGAAAATCTACGAACGCTACCGTGCGGCATGCGACAAGTTCTTCTCGCTCAAGACTGAATATTTCAAGAAGGTGAAGGAAACACTCAATACGAACCTCGACCTCAAAAAAGCACTCTGCGAGAAAGCTGAGGCGCTGAAGGACAGCACAGAGTGGAAAGCTACCACCGAGGCTATCAAAGAACTGCAGAAGCAGTGGCGTGAGATTGGCACAGTCCCCAAGAAATACAGCGACGCCATCTGGAAACGCTTCAATGCTGCATGCGACGCTTTCTTCGATGCACGAAAGTCTGCCAATTCCGGACAGCAGAGCGAAATGAAAGCCAATCTGGAGAAGAAACGCGCCATCATTGAGAAACTCAAGGCCATCGTGCCAGAAGAGACTCAAGAAGACGTACGCGACCTCGTCCACGCTCTCCAGGATGAATGGAGCGAAATTGGACACGTGCCTTTCCGTGACAAGGACAAAATCTACGCAGCCTACCGCGAACAGCTCGACCGACTCTACAAGTACGCCAACACAGAGGCTTCACGTCGTCGTATCTCTCGCTTCAGAAACGAAATCAAGGGTGACGGAAACAAACTCCGCGACCGTCTCGTGCGTGAATACGAAATCCTCAAGAATGAGATCAAGACCTATGAGAACAACCTCGGTTTCCTCAACCTCTCATCTAAGTCTGGCAACTCTCTCATTGAAGAACTCAACCGCAAGGTGGAGAAACTAAAGAACGACCTTCAGGAGATTGTCCAGAAGATTAAGGTCATCGACGACAACGCCAAGTCAGAGGAAAGCAAGGAAGAACAAGAATAATCCTTTTCCTATGAAGATAAAAGCGGGGATGCGCCAGGCGCATCCCCGCTTTTTAGTCGGACTATTCTGAATTTGAATACTCAGAATAATCCGATTAGCTCCTACAACTCATCAACTGAGAACTCAATAGTGCAGATATTACCCGTCTGAATGCCTTCATATTTATAGGCGATACCTTTGTTGGCCTTCTTGCAGAGATTGATGAACTCCTTCAAATCTGGGCTAGGATTCTTCAGTACAGAGTTCCTGAGGTTCTCTTTTATCTGGTCTCTCATATCAGAGATTTTATGGATTGGCACTTGATTCTCGTCGACCATATACTGGTAGGTGGCGAAGTCGCCGATGATAGTCAGACTGGTCATGGTGGTGGCATCGTCCACATTCATAGGCGTTTGTTCATTGGTCACCTGGATGGCGTTCTCCAACAGATTCAAAGGATTGGCGTATGCCTCACCCGATTCCATTGCCGTTTTGATTTCTTTGCTGGAGAGGGTGATTTCCACCGTCTCACCCGACTCCTTGCCTGTCCAGCGAAGAGTGAGGTTGGCATCAGCTGCCAACAGTTCCTCAACCATCACTTTTAAGTCGCCCTCGGCAGTAGCGATGAGTGAAAAGAGTTGCTCCTTGAGCAGGTCTGTCTTCTTCTTCATCACGTTGATGTTGAAATACTTCTCGATAACCAGGTAGTCGATAATAACGGTGTTGGTGGTCTCGTCAAGGGATACAGCGGTCATTTCGCCCGACACTCCTATCGACACCGGACATTCCTTATTGGCCTGCTTGACCGATTTTTTCAACTTGCTGTCCTGCTGGCAAGAAGACACCAAAAATGTCATCATGACAATAGCCACCATAAACAGCACATTTGCAGTCTTTCTCATTTTCATTTCAGCCCTTCATTTGTGTCGGGCGCAACTTTAATTGATGTTTTTATTGAATTGTACGCTATAATCTTTTATCTCTTCTATAGTCATTATTTCCGTTTCGAATTACAAAAGTAGCAAAAAACATGATAATAAAGCAGTAATATCTCCTTATTTCTCACACCTATCCCATGATTTGGTGTATCTTTGATGTATATTTGCATGGGAAATCACAAAATGCGGGAGCAAATATAGTGTCAGGCAATACAATAATAAAAAAGTGTTATTCATATCAAATGAACGCAAAACACTAAAAAAACAGAAAGGACAAACATATGCAAGATTTTGCAGCGATAGATTTCGAAACGGCCAACAATGAGCGTAGTAGCGTCTGTTCTGTGGGCATTGTCATTGTACGCGACGGTGAGATAGTGGATTCGTTCTACTCACTCATCCAGCCCGAGCCGAACTATTATAACTACTGGTGCAGTCAGGTTCATGGCCTTTGCTGCGATGACACTGACGACGCCCCCGTCTTTCCCAAAGTGTGGGCCAAGATAGAGCCTCTGATTGAAGGGCTGCCGCTTGTTGCCCACAATAAACCGTTCGACGAGGGCTGTCTGAAAGCCGTATTCCGCGTCTATCAGATGGACTACCCCGATTACGAGTTCTACGACACACTGGCTGCGTCGCGACGCAAGTTGCGCTTCCTACCCAATCATCAACTCCAAACTGTAGCCGTAGCTTGTGGCTACAGCCTGGAAAAACATCACCACGCACTTGCCGACGCCGAAGCATGCGCCTGGATTGCCAGAGAAATACTTTAGAAATCAGGAAAACGTAGTCTCTCCAGCCCTGCAATACCCCTATAAAATCAAAATGAGCCATTTCGAAAAATGGCTCATTTTGATTTTATGCATTGACCTTTTACCCCCTCTTACCAAATGCTCCTGCTCAGTTCCATCAGCTCCTTGTCGTGGTGCTGACGTGGCTCGCAACGATTATCGAGAATCATCGTCACACCAGTCTCTGCATTGTAGGGTTCCCACTTGGGAAGTCCTTTCACGTTAGGATTACCCGTTTTGATAAAAGAGAGCCAGATGCTGCTGATGAGTTTCTCGAACTTATATGCCTTTTCCGAAGCACCCGTCATCTCACGCTGAAGGCTGACGTTGTGTAGCATAAAAGGCAGTTCCATGCCATGGGAAGCACCAAGCGCATTGCTCTCTGGTTTCCATGTGAACAGATAAAGATATGCTGGTGCTCCTCCTTGAGCGGCCTTGGCTGCTGCTTGACTTACGGCTCCAGCACGGAAGCCTGTATCGACGTAAGTCATTTCCTTGGGCTGTGCATTGGGATAGGCTTTTCGGAAAGCAGCGATATATTGGTCGGCCTTTTCCCCCTGACGCTGGCGCACGGCGGCTTCGGCTTCCTCCCATGTCATATCACGACTGATGTCGAACGTAAACTCATTGAAGTCAGTACCAATAAGCATCGGTACATCCTTCGACACAGGTGAGGCTGGGTCAAAAGGATGCTGTGGCAGGATGGTTCCATCGACCACGGGCGAGAAACCGCCACGTATGCCCTTCTGACTCAGACGGGTAACAGCGTGGTTAAGTTCGTCGTAGGTAAACCGTGAAAAATCGGCCTGTGCTGTTGCAGGCTGTCTCAATTCCTGGGCGAAGGCGCGTCCGAAGGCCTGCCTCTGCTCAGGCAAGGCCTGGCGTAACGTCGACCCACTCTGAACAATAGCCCGTTTGAAGAGTCCTTTAGCCGAAGGCATGGCCAACAGTGTAGAGACCTTGCCACCACCACCTGACTGACCGCCAATGGTCACTTCGTCGGGATTGCCACCAAAGAGGGCTATATTGTCGCGTATCCATTCCAAGGCTTTGACAATGTCCTGCATACCCAGATTCACGCTCTGTGAGTACTTGCCGCCAAGACCTGTCAGGTCGATGTAGCCTAACACGTTCAGACGATGGTTGAGGCTCACTGTGACGATGTCGCCAGCTTCTGCCAATGCACGGCCTTCATAACAAGGTAAATCATGGGCTGACCCTCCTGTATAACCTCCTCCATGAATCCACACGAAGACAGGTCGTTTCTTGCCGTCGCTAATACTCGGTGTCCATACATTCAACACAAGACAAGCATCTTCGTCCATCGGCTCGGTGACGAACTGGTTACCGAATCCATAGTCGGTTTGGCTGTTGCTGTCATTCCAGCGAAGTGACTCGCCCTGAGGTGCCTGTGGCCCATACACCTTACACTGCCGCAGCTCAGTGAACTTGTCGGGTGCCTGCGGAGGCATAAAACGCTCGGCCTTGGCATAGCGGATGCCTTTGAATGTGAAAATACTACCATCTTGATAACCTTCAATAGGGCCATAGATGGTATTAACACGGGTGTGCTGACCAGCCGTGATAGGTTGCGCCTGAGTGCAGATGATAGCCATCTGAATGAAAAAGGCGGCCAACAATAATACTATTCTTCTCATATCTGTCATTAATTTAATTATTCTTGTTTATATCTATCAAAACTTTCTTTTGAGGAAACTAACGATATGCTCATTGGCTTTGACATGATTGGTTTATCTGTGTAAAGACACACCTGACGAGGCAGTGAACGTCACTTCTGCGGGTTGCAAACCATCGGCCTCTGCGACGACAGTGACAGAGCCTGGACGGTCGGCGGCTATGATTGCGAGACATTTGCCCGACCAAGCTTTTCGCTCAGATGACCGCACAGAACCAAGGTCTGTCATATTGCCATTCTCAACGCCTATAAGACGACCGCCCTTCACCGTGAAACGAACAAGATTGTCGCTCAACGGACAGATGTTGCCTTCGGCATCAAGCACTTCGATGGTAACATGCGCCACATCGGATGGAATTGCGAGGAATGATGGACGGTCAACAGTGGCACGTAAACGGGAGGGAGCACCTGCGGTGCGAATCACCTCTTCCAAGACCACACTGTCGCGAACCCCCACAACCTTAATCTCTCCAGGCTGGTATTCCACGTCCCACGTCAGATGGAGGTCGGCTGTTGTGGCGAAATGCTTGCCGGGGTCGTAGGAAGCCCAACTAGGATTGACACCACGACGTGGAAACTCCGTTGCCTTCTTTCCGTATGATTTTCCATTGACAAACAGTTCCACTTCCTCACAATTCGTGTAGCAAGCTACCTGCATGATTTGTCCCTCATGACCCTTCCAGTTCCAGTGAGGGAAAAGATGTAAGACAGGCTCATCGCTCCAAATGCTTTTGAAAAACCAATATCCGTCCTTACAGAAGCCACAGTTGTCAAGATAGCCGGACTGACTACCACGCGAAGGCCACCACGACTCACCATAGTAATCGATTCCCGTCCACATGAAGTCACCAATGACATAGTCGTATGCAGTGGTGAACCGCCACCGATGTTCCACATCAATCAACTCACTGCTGATAAGTCCTCGGTTACGACGACCAAAAGGCCGTTGTTGCATTTGTTGTGGACTGAAGCCATCTGCCCCTGCTCCCAACTGAGGAGGTGGCATTGTCCCTGTCCATTGATACTGCCGTCGTGGGCCACCCAATCCCGTTGATTCTGTAGCGACAACACGCCTGTTTGGAAATTCAGACTTATCAATAGCATAAAGCACTTCACGGCGTGTACGCCAGCGGTCAGGGTAATTATATCCAATGATGTCGTTCTCGAAAGCAGCCAAGAACTCAGGCGAAGTAGGGCTGTTGGACGCTATTTCGTCGTTTCCGCTGGTAACTAATCTTGTATCGTCCAGACGATGGCATATGGCAATCATCTCTGCCGCTTCTCCAGGTCCTTCCGCCGACCGTTGGTCACGTATTTCGTTGCCAATACTCCACATCACCACCGAGGGATGGTTTCTGTCGCGTGCCACCATGGCAGTCAGGTCACGTTCATGCCATTCACGGTAGTAAAGATGGTAATCTTGTTTGTTCTTGCCATTAATCCATTGGTCGAAGGCCTCATCCATGACAAGAATGCCCATGCGGTCGCACAAGTCAAGAAACTCGGGTGCCGGTGGGTTGTGAGCGGTTCGGATGGCATTGCAACCACCACTCTTGAGTATTTCCAGCCGACGTTCCCACACGCGTTCGGGAACGGCTGCACCGACTGCACCACCATCGTGGTGCAGATTGACACCTTTCATTTTCACTTGCTTGCCGTTCAACAAGAAACCCCTGTCAAGCGGATAATCAATATTACGGATGCCTAAAGTATTGTCCACCACATCCACCACTCTCTTGCCTTCAAGGAGTGTGGAACGGAGTGTGTAGAGATAGGGCGTTTCCAAAGACCATGCCTGGGGATGACCAACGGTAACCGTCTGCTCATCGTTCATCATGGGTGAATCTGTCATGACAACAGGTTTCTCGCTCTTTGCCACCGTGTTCCCCTTTGCGTCAATAATTTCATGACGCAAAACCAGCGTCCTATGACGTTTCTCACCATTCTCCACTTCGGATTTCACTCTCACAACTGCCTCGTCATCATTCAGACTTATGGTACTATTGAACACACCCCATTTGGCAAAATGAGTAGTTTCGGTCTCTACAAGTCGCACGTGGCGATAAATGCCTGATCCTGTGTACCAGCGGGAATTGGTCTGCTTCGAATTGTCAACCCTTACAGCAAGTACATTGCCCTTCTTCTAGAGATAGGGTGTAAGGTCGTAGGAAAAACTGGAATAGCCGTATGGCCATGTTCCCAGTTCATGTCCATTAATCCAGACCGTACTGTTCATATAGACACCGTCGAACTCGATGGTGTATAGTTTCCGGCTGTCGTAGTTTTTCACATCGAAAATATTCCTATACCACCCCAAGCCTGTGGGAAAGAACCCTATGCTCCCTCCTCCTGGATTGTCGCGCAGGTTTTCTCCCTCAATGCTCCAGTCGTGTGGCACGTTGAGTGTACGCCAACTGGCATCATCGTATTCGAGTGACTGCGCTTTATCAACATCACCAAGATGAAAACGCCATCCCATATCCATATTGGTCATCTTGCGCGGCTGTGCGGAGACGTACGAAACAATCAACACAGCCATCAAGCAAAGAACGGTCAGTCTTTTCATTGCTTTCCTTTTTTATTTCTTTAGATAATCTCACAATTCGGAGCATCAAAACATTACTTTTCTATGAATCCCTCCATGATGGCTGTCGGAGCGGCATTACGGTCGAATGCACCGAGTTTATAGCCGCCTGGCAAACATTGAGGCTCCCAATAGAACACACCACGGCAATGGCCGTTAGTCTGGGTGCGTGATTCGTTGATAACACGGGTGAGTTGCCTCCTACCCTCTTCCATCACCTCGGGATGCTGCTCGTTGACCTCAAAACCTGTCTCTACAATCATGACGTCGCAACCATATTTCTCGCTGACATGGCGAATGTTGGCCATACAGTCGGTGATAATGTCGTCGGCGTTCAATTCGGGATGTCCTTCCATCGCCCAGTAGGGATAAAGCGACATGCCTATCATGTCGAACTTGCCACCATATTTCAACAACGTGTCTAAATGGTTGTCGTACAGTTTCTGCTGATGACCTCGGTCAAGATGGACAATGACGATGGCGTCGGGAAAGACCTCTTTCACCGCATCGTAGCCCGTACGGATGAAGCCTGCGTACTGTTGAGGTTGGGTTTTGAAATGCCCCATACTGTGCGTGATGATGGTGTGGCCGAGAGAGTCTTTCACTTCCCATCCTCTTTCATTGGTTTTCACGCTCCAAAGCATGCCGTTGGTGGTTTCGTTACCCACCTGCACCCATCGTGGCTTGATGCCGTTCTCTTTCAGCAAAGAAAGTACTTCTATGGTGTGGTTGCGCAAGTCCTGCTTCATCTCTTCAAAAGAGTGTCCAAGCCAAGCCTTCGGAATGGGTTGTTTGCCCGGGTCTGCCCATGAGTCGCTATAGTGGAAATCGACCATCAAGCCCATTCCCAAAGCCTTGACCCTTTTAGCCATGGCCAGAAGTTCGTTCTTGTCATTAGAGCCTCCGCGCGGATTCACCCAGACACGCAGACGTATAGCACTCATCTGGTAATCGGTTTTCAGCAGTTCCAGACACTCGCGCTCATTGCCGTTACGGTCGTGAAACTTCACGCCTCGTTGTTCCTGACCTGTAAGAAATCCCACGTCGGCTCCCTTTACGAAGTCCTTGTCATTGACTTGAGCATTCAATAATATGGCCTGCAAGAACAGACATACCACGAAAAAACGCTTTATATTCATAAGCTAATTCTTTATTTGCTGACCTTCACTCGCATAATGGTGAAAGACATCGGTGGAAACTCATAATCAAACTGTTTACCGAACTTCCCGAAAAGATGGGTTTGTGGAGCAAGTTTTGTGGGTTGCTCAAAGGTGTTCTCGTCGTTGGCATCACCATGGAGGGTAATGACCTTGCCCGTAGGAAGAACTGTATTGGTACCATCAATAATGAAAGAACGACGGTAGGATTGGTCGGTGCCATTGACAACCTTGATAACGAGTTCGCCTGCCTGCTCGTCATAACCCGTCTGGCAGAAGTGCCGTGTGCGTCCTGTTGGACGGGCGACGGTCTGCTCCTGCCCATCAACGTAGAGGGTTACTTCCATAGGGGTAACGACAATCTTCACGTCATACCACTTGTCGGTATCGACAGTTTGATTAGCACGACGACCCAGCACGTCATTGGTACGACCGCGCTGAATGGGCTGAATGGCTGTGGTACGGTTGTTCCAGCCTGCGATATTGGCCGCAAAACCATTACTGCCACGCTCATCCATGCCGTAATAGATGAAAAAGCCTTCCATTCCACCCAACTTACGGGCTTTCAGCTGAAGTGTATAACTGTCGCTGCTGAAACCTGGCAACAGCGTCATGGTGAGTTGTTCGTTGGATGTCTGGCGAATGACATCACCCTCCACCTTCCATTCTCCTCTGCGGCTCTGGAACTGCGAGGGACTGATATTCTTCACCTGCCCGTCGGTTGTGGTCACACTGATATCCTTATACTCACACTGTGTGGCATAGCTGCCTAGTCCGATGCCTCCCGCACGGAAAGGCTGAGCCTCACCTTCTGTAGTCGGCTCGCTCACATATATATTATAGGTGGGACGATGCTCAGCACACATCTGCTGTACATAGTAGGAAGCACGGCCATAGACTTCAGAACTGTTGATATGTATAAGGTTGCAGGGCCAGTCGCGGCGGTTCTCGTTCTCAAAAAGCGGGGCGTACGACGACATCTTCACCACATCGCTGTTGCGCTCCATACCCATGATGAAGGCAGCCTCACTGAGCGCGGCCAGCAAGTTGCCGGCACCTACACCACCATTGCAGGCATACTCGCCTACATAGATATCGTGGGTGCGGGGCGCATCATCAAATAGATGGTTATTGGCAAAGAAGAAATCGGGATTGCGATACCAGTGGGGATCCACCATGTACTCGCCTAGAATCTGCCCCAACAATGGGTCGGTGTGACCGAGAGTGTTGATGAATATGATTTGCGGATATTCCGCTTTCAAACGCTTAAAGATATAGTTGAAGTGCGTGACGTATTCAGGACCTACATTCTCGTTGCCTATCTCTACATATTTTAATGGGAATGGTTTGGGATGTCCGGCTTCGGCACGCATCTTTGCCCATTTGTTCGTTGCAGGGTCGGCCAGAGCATAGTCTATGGCATCACGGAAGTCCTGAACCACGGCATTCATATCGGCATCGCTGCTCACGAAATCACCATTGCGAACCGAACAAGACATACCAGCATTGTTCACAAACATAGCATCCATACCTAAGTCTTCGCAGAACTGAAGGAACTCATGGTAGCCCATGCCCCATGTGGCACGATAACCCCAAACATCCCATTCGCCTCGGCGGGTCATCGGGTCGCCCAGTGTCTCTTTCCATTTCACTCGGTTCTCATAAGTCGCTCCCTCAACGATGCAACCGCCTGGCCAGCGCATGAACTTAGGATGCAAATCAACAAGCATCTGCGCAACATCAGCACGCTGTCCGTTCTTTCGACCTTTGAATGTAGCCTGCGGGAAGAGAGACACGTAGTCCACCAACACCGTCCCCTTCTGGTCAAACTCCAGGGCAAGCTCACCTTTGACGGCAGTAGCATCGGCTGTCAGTGTTGCTGTCAGCTCCGTCCACTCCTTCAATGACTTGCTGGTAAAGACGGCCGTTCCAAGCGACGCACCCGTCTCGCCATTCACCAAACGGGCTGTGATGCCACCACGATAATCACTGCTCTTCACATAAAAACGCAGGTCGTACTTTTCGCCTTGCTTCAGACCCATGCCCCAATAGCCAATGTTGCTGAGCACAGCCTTGCCGCCCTTCTGCACTTTCGTGATGCTGAGCTGCATGGCGTGTGGCGTGTTTTCATGCAGTGGTGCAGGGGATTCAATGACATCTCCCTTCACTGTAGCGTTCACACCATCAACCCGCCATCCCGTCATCTTTTTCTCCTCCATGTTCCAAGGGATGTTCCATTTGCGGTTGTTGCGGTGCTCATAGTTCATGGCATCGACTGCCCAAGCCCGTCCGTCGCGATAGGTCATACTGGAAGGCAACACATGTTCCTCGAAACCACGGTTCTGTACCAGTTCGGCATAAAGACCTCCGTCGCCGGCGTGGCTGATTTCCTCGAAAAAGATACCATAGAGGTTTGGCGAGACTACGGCTCCTTTCTGGCCGAGGTCAATTCGGATGGGTTGTGTCTGGGCTGTCGCTAATGAGGCAGTCATCAGCAACAGTGCTGAGAATAGAAATTTGTGCATGTTGTTTAGTGGTTGTTAGTTAGTTTTAGCTTTGTTGATTATAGCTTTATTTGTTAGTTATAAGCTCTGGCCATCCATCAGAAGTCCAGTTGATAGTCCGTTGGATAAGCATGGCGGCACCATTCTGAGTGGCACTGTAGCCATGGCAGACAAAGATGTCTTCCCCGTCAAAGTTGTAGGCAGCGCAGTGTCCAGCAGCTTCCCATTCAGTCTTGTCACCCTCTAGGATAAGCGTTCCTCCACCCAAAAGCATGTCTTTGCCTTCGCGGTCAAGGTAGGGGCCACTCACATTCTTACTGCGTCCAACAGCCACACGGTAGTTGCTCTGGGCCCCACGGCAGCAATAATCCCAAGATACAAAAAGGTAGTAGTAGCCATTGTGGTGGAAAATGAAAGGCGCCTCAATAGCGTTGGGACCGGCGAAACGCGACGTGGGGTTCTCTGCAGCATTCTTATCACCGGGGCGGTGGCGGCGGGCTATGGTCACAGGCTTAGTGGCCAGATGCATAGTGGAGTCAAGGCGCGCCAACTGTATGCCATCCCAGAAGGAGCCCCATACGAGCCATGGGGTGTCAGTGTCATCGATGACGAAGTTCGGGTCAATGGCATTCCAATTGTCGCCCGACGTCTGGCCGTCAGCGTTCACTTTCCATGTGTGTGATGTGACGATGCACCCCTCATCTTTCCATATATTAGCGCCCAAAGAACGACTGCTGAGAAGACCGATAGCCGAACCATTTCTACCGAAGGTTGAGCAACTGTATGCCATCCACCAGCGGCCATGCCACTGGATGACATCGGGAGCCCAGACATGATTGCCGAAACCTGGCACAGAGTCGGTGGTCCAACCTGGGATGACCGTCATTACGGGTTGTGGTAACACTGTCCATGTCTTGCGGTCTTTCGATGTCATCTGCTGGATTCCCATGCCCGTAGCGTAGATATAATAGGTGTCGCCTTCCTTGGCCATTACGGGGTCGTGGACCATAGGTTTGTCTGTCTGGAAAGCCTCACGCTGGAAACGTGGACGACGCTGCCCCTGAGCAGAGGCGGTTGTGATGATGGCAATGAAGCTCATCGTCAAAAGAATGGTTTTCTTCATGATGGTAAGTATTGTAAATTATTAATTGGTTACAAAAAGTTGGGATACAAAAGTATAAAAAATTTTCTAAAAGAGCATTGAACAGATGTCACATCTCAATGAAATTATGTAACTTTGTGTTCTCTTATTAATAAGACATCATGCAAAACATCATAATGGCCATTTTGACATGGCTACTGATACCGCTGAGTTTGGCCGCACAAGGTCAGAAGTATTTAAAACTACCCAATCAGGAACTACTTTCGTCCAGTAATGTGCTGTTCGTGATGGAGGACAGCGAAGGCTGTCTGTGGTATGCTACTGAAGGTGGTGGCGTGTGTCGCGACGACGGACGACAGATGGACGTTTTCCGTAGCGATGCTGAACATCCGGAACTGCTGGGCAGCAATAATGTGGGTTGTCTGGCCGAGGCGAAGCATCACATCATTATTGGAACCTTCCATGGTGCTTATGCGCTCGACAAGAACGACTTTAATATCAGACGTCTGGAAGAGGTTGATGACAAACGGGTGGACGACATCTTGTTGCTGCACAATGGCGATGTGTTGCTGACGGCAAACATGAAAGTGTATCGTTTTGACAGTACACTGACTCTACGTGCTACCTACATTTCACCTCAGAAATATGTGGCGCGGCTCTTTGAGGATGGCAACGGACGCATTTGGGCCACTCAATGGGAGGGCGGTCTGCTCTGTTTGAAAGGCGACAGCCTGGTCGAAGCACCTTGGCCGCTCGACGCTGCACCGACAGTACTGGCTGACGATTCTGCTGGCTGTCTATGGGTAGGAACATTGGGAAACGGCATTGTCCGCTATCATCCAGATAAGGGCAGTGTCAATCTGCAACCACAGGCTGGGCAAGGAATCTGCACCGACCTCAAGCGCTCAGCTTCAGGCGACCGTCTATATGCATGCACGATTGACAGGCTGCAAGTTTACAAGACTGGAGAAGAACTAAAGGCCATCACGCTTGACTCCATCATGGACAATGTCCCTATGGCCATGGGCAGAATGTCGCTTGACCATCATGGACGTTTGTTAGTGGCTAACCGCCAAGGCGAATCTTTTGCTATCGGTAATACCCTTTTATGGAATACAGGGGGATTCCTCACCACCCAATATGCCGACTCCGTACGTATGGCCCGTCAATTGTCTTCTCGTCCCACGGCTATCACTTATTCTGAGGATGGAACGCTATGGTTCAGCACTGGTAAGGATATACGCCGAAAGGCGCAAGCGTCGGAAGTTGAAGACGTGGTGCTACCCGACACTAAAGATGTAGCAGCCATGACTTTCTCCGCTGACGGAACACTATGGCTCGGCACCATATTCGGACAGCTTTACCGTTACAAGGACGGACAACTGACGACTGACAGTTATGCGGCCAACGAACATGGTGACGGCATCATTGCCATGAACACCGACAGCGCCGGAAGGCTGGTCATCGTCTATGACCGCTACGTACGGATTTATGATACCGAGCGTCACACACTGCGCCAGCAGAGCCGAGAAGCCGACGGCGTGTACTGCATAGAACTGCAAGAGACCATGCCTGACAGCCGCTGGAGCCAGCCCGAGCGTGACATCATCGTGGAACTGGTGCCTAAATGGCTCACGTCATGGTGGATGTGGTGCGTCTATTTGCTTGTAGTCATTGGCATCGTGGCTCTCGCTATATATAACTACATCTTAAGACGCCAACGTGATAAGTTCCTTGAAATGATGAAGGCACCAGCTCCATCCCACACTACAAGCGAAGAGACTTCTGAATCTCAGACGACTCCTTCTGCTCTGGAGCCACAAGGATCCTTACTTCTTCAAAAAGCCATTGCCCAAGTAGAGAAAAACTTGAGCAATGACCAATACACTGTAGAAGAATTGAGCAACGACCTGTGCATGAGCCGAATGACCCTTTATCGCAAAATCCAATCACTCACAGGTCAGAAACCCACAGAGTTCATCCGTACCATCCGCCTTCGACGTGCTGCAGAATTGCTGCGCGAAGGGCAACTGACCGTCACCGAGGTCAGTTACGCCACGGGTTTCTCATCGGTCAGCTATTTCAGCCGTTGCTTCCGAACAATGTACAGTGTTCCTCCCACACAATTTGGCAAAGAGACCACTGCCGACGACCGAGCACCCAGCGAGATTCCCAACTGAGACTGCGGCACTCTGCGGACAAACACTCCCGAGAGACTGTAAACATCCACCATTTCATCATCATCACCGATGCGCTGACTGGTGATGCCTGTCAAATCGCTTGGCAATGGTGCGTCCTGTCCTTCTAAGGGGAAAACACGCAGTGATGTGATATCGGGCAAGCCTGTATTGCCCGTTGCGGTCAGTAGTAGCTCATGATTGCCAGGTTGCGTTATTTCGATGTCAAGGGTGTGGTAGCCACCCGAGTTCTTTTGGAAAAAGCTTTTACAGATGCTGTCTCCGTCAACACGTATCTCTGTTCTGCGAAGCGCTGGACTGCTGTATTTGAATGCCAGGCGATAATGTCCAGCCTCAGTCACCGAGATGCCCCAACGTGCTGTGCCTCCTTTTTGGTCTCCGTTCTCTACAATACCAGCATCGAACAACGTCGAACTACCCACAAAAAAACTCACGGTGTCGGTGGTCTGGGTGTTATTTGATGTGTCGGTGGCTTTTGCCCATGCTGTATGAACGCCAATGGTTGTGTCGTTCACAGTAAATGGGATGGTGGCTATTGTCCCTACAGAACTGAGGTCTTCCACCGTATAGGTTCCGACTGTATTCTTGTCAAAATGGAATTCCACCGAATGAATACGATTCTTGCGCTGATGCTGTATGCGAGCCTTCAGTTCAAGGTCACCAGCCTCAAAACTCTGGTCTGGAGTCGGTGAGGTCATCTTCGCCTTCATCAGCCACGACACTTCCGTATGCTTCACACCCAGAAAAGCATCCATCATTACAGTAGGCTTGCGGGTAGACTCGTCCCATGCACCCATGTCGTAGCCGCCCATTGATTCGGGCTCCCAATAGAAGCATCCCAAGTCACCATTCTTAATCATCTTATCCATCACACCCACCAAATACTGGTTGCCTGCAACGGCCTCTCGGGGGTAGTGCCCCGTCTCCACAATCATGCAAGGGGTGCGGTAGCGGCTTTTCAGGTCATTGATGTTGGCCATCACCTTATTAATCATTGTCGGACCGTCAAGATGCGACCAGCGAGGATAAGCCGAAAGACCTATGATATCCCACTTAGCACCATTTTTCTTCAAACCATCGAAGATACTGCGATAGAGCGAGTTATCATGTCCATCGGGTAAGTGTACAATGACTTGCATGGTCGAATCCACAGCCTTCGCAGCGTTATAGCCACTTTGCACAAACTTGGCGAACGCCACCGAACCACCTTTGTTGGTCTGCCCTACGGGGTAGAGCATTCCGCGTTTCGTCTCGTTGCCCACCTGCACCCATTTCGGGACGACACCTGCCGCCTTGATGGCTGATAGCACATCGTAGGTGTGGTCATATATGTTTTTAGCGAGCGCATCCACACTGTGGTCTGTCCATGCAGAGGGAATGGTTTGGCTGCCTGGGTCAGCCCAAGTGTCGCTGTAATGGAAGTCTATCATCACACCCATACCTTTCTCCTTGGCCCGTTTGCACATGCTGACAACCTCTTGTTTGCTACTGGCTCCGCTGTTCACCGTCCATACGCGTAAGCGGATGTTGTTGATGCCTTGCTCCTTCAGAATCTGCAGGATATCCTTCTGCTTGCCATTCTTGTCGAGCCATTTCGTCCCCCAGCTCTCCATCTGTGGCACGAAACTCACATCGGCGCCAAAAGCGAAGTCCTCGTGTTCAGAGCGGTTAAAGATTGTGTCAGGTACAGTAATGGCATGGACGCTCATTGCAGTCCATGCCATCGTCAGAATAATAAGTAATTGTTTCATCTTATCGTCTGTTATTTTGTTAAGTTAGCTGTGCAAAGGTACACATTTCCCTTGCAGTCGCCTTTCACAGTTGTAACAAACGGATGAACGTATGTATCAATCTGCCTTTTATGGCATGTTTCGATTGTCTTTTCATTTTTTCCAGAGTATTCCGACGATAATCAACAGATAACCTGCCATACATAGCATCGGAGCGATAACAATCCTTGTCGTCGAAAAGATATCGGGATTAAAAACCTGCTGTGTGTTTGCTGAACCTGACATCAGTATATAACCGATGATAATAAAGAGACATGCGACAGCAATGATAAGACGGTGCGAATAACTGCCAGAGTTCCCACTATGAGTAGTATTGTTGGATTTGACTGATGGGTCATTCGACTTGCTATAGCAGTTCATACGGCGGTCAGTTTTGTTGGATTTGTTGGATGTGGAGTTCATACGGCTTGTAATATTGGTGGAATATTTCGGTTCTGTCAAATTGCTGAGCCAAGGCGAGGGCCTGCTCCATGTTCTGCATCCATGTATAGAAGGAATGGAGGGAACCATTCCGACGTGTTGGCTTGATGGTTTCTATCCATGAGAGCCATTCATCTGAACGGCGCAATAGGTTAAAGACAATCTCGTCGCCTTGTTGCTGTTGGTCTGTGAGGTAATAACAGCGGGCCATGGAAAGAGCCGTCTCGAGATAAGGCACGTTCTCCTGTGGCATTTCCTGCTTCCACTTGTGGCAGACCGCCAAAGCCCTTTCCAAGTCTCCCTTTTGGATGAGCGAGTCGATAAGCACACTCATGACCAACTGATGTGCATTGGCCATACGCATCACGTCTTCATCCACATAGATGCCCTTCTTGTTGAGACCACCATAGCGGAAGCGATGCATGATGTTGTCGTATAGACGGTCCACATTCACTCGTTGCCCTTCAGCCGTTGGAGAAATGCGATAAGCGAGTCCTTCCAGCACCAGATGGTCGCGGAGGAACGGCAGAATGCTCGACCCCATACTGATTGACATATAGATAGGACGGTCCCAATCCGCTTTCGACAACATCTCCAACACCATCAAGTCGCTCTTGAACAGTCGCTTCACATCCTTCAGCGAGATGACCATCTCACCCTTGTCCGAACTGATGGTGACAGTGTCAGTGGGTATGCACTGCATCTCTTCTCGGTCGTTGAGCACCCATTTGTCAATGATGTTCTTCAATTCGAACGGTTTGTCGCCCAACAGTTCCTTGGCCTCTTCAGGGTTCTGCGCTATGAACGTCTTCACCTCGCCTTTCAGTTCTGGACGCACCAGCACATCCTCTCTCCTACCCTCTTGGTAGTCGTCGTGTCGCCAACTGATAGGCAAAGGAGGTGAGTCGTAGGCAGGACGTTTCATCTGGTCGATATACCAATCGGTATGCAGATACTCCAGATTGCAGTCACGGGTGTCGGTGCGCACACCCTCCACCTCATGATTGTACCAAAGCGGGAAGGTGTCGTTGTCGCCGTTGGTCAGGATGACAGGATATCCTTCCTTCTGCATGCTCTCAAGATAGTTGGCACCGAAGTCACGGCAGGTGTAACGTCCAGAACGGTCATGGTCGTCCCATGTTTGGCTCACCATCTGCAACGGCACCAACAGACAAATGACAGCCCCAGCTATGGATGCTTCAAGTTTACGTCCCTTGAATAATTTCCGTATCATGGCGATGACGGCCCCTGTTCCAACACCTATCCATATCGCAAAAGCATAGAAGGAACCGGCGTAGGCATAGTCACGCTCTCGTGGTTGCTGGGGTGTCTGATTCAGGTAAACCACGATGGCCAGTCCGGTCATCACAAACAGCAACCCGACAATCAGTAATTGTCTTTTGCCATTATGCCCTCGCCGCCATTGCCAGACCATACCCAACAACCCAAGCAAGAGTGGCAAAGCATAGAAGACATTGTGTCCTTTATTATTCGCCAGGTCACTCGGCAGCTTCGATGTATCACACCCCAATATCAAGTCATCAACGATTCTGAAACCTGTAATCCAGTTGCCATGCTCCACTTCACCGTTTCCTTGTATATTGTTCTGCCGACCTACGAAGTTCCACAGAAAGTAGCGCCAATACATGAAGTTCACCTGATAACTAATGAAGAAACGCAGGTTCTCTCTGGTTGTAGGCAGACGCCCCTCTTTCCCGACACCGTCCATCCATTGCTCGTAAGCCTTGGCGTGACGCATAGAATGCATCCTCGGGAAGTACATGTTGTCCTTATACACATATTGTATTTCGTGGCGAATCAACTCGTATTTGCGTTCTGTAGAGTCTGCCGAAGACCTGTATATAGGTTTTCCCTGCTTATGCTTCACCACTTGATAGTTGCCCTTTGTCTCATAGTCCAGCTCACTACTATAGGCTGGCCCATAAAGAAGCGGTGTATATCCATACTGCTCACGGTTAAGGTAACTGGCCAGCGAGAAGATATTGTCCGGGGCGTTCTCGCACATCAGTGGCTTTGAGTTGGCACGGATGAGAATGACACCATAACTGCTGTAGCCTGCCAGTATCATCAACAGACAGGCCAACGACAACTTGACTCCCTTGCGCCGTGTTTTATAGTATGCAACGACAAGTCCGACAACCAAGAGGATGAGGTAAACAAAAAGTCCCGTATGATACGGGCAACCCAGCATATTGGTGAACAGCAGTTCAAACCAGCCTCCCAATTTCACAACACCAGGAATGAGGCCATAGAGGATGCCGCCCAAAAGCAGACCTCCAGCCATCAATGCCTTTATCATCCCCACTCTGGTGACTCGCTTGGCCTTTCGGAAATAGACCACAAACGACATGGCCGGCAAACAAAGCAGACAGAGCAAGTGGACACCGATAGACAAGCCTGTAATATAAGCAATCAGGATAATCCAACGGTCGCTCTTCGACGTGTCGGCCTCGTCTTCCCATTTCAGTATCAACCAGAACATCAACGCAGTCAGAAAACTGGAGAAGGCATAGACTTCGGCCTCAACGGCGGAGAACCAGAACGTGTCACTGAAAGTGTATGCCAAGGCGCCCACCACTCCACAAGCCTCAACACTGATGACTTGTGGGATAGTGATGATTGCGCCTGCAGGTGAGACTAATTTTCTGACAAGGTGGGTGATGGTGAGGAAGAGGAAAAGAATGCAGCCTGCGCTCAAGAGTGCGGACAGGATGTTGACCATCAACGCCACATGCGCTGTATCGCCTGCCAACTGGGAAAAGACGTTGGACAACAACATGAAGACCGGTGCCCCAGGGGGATGGCCAATCTCCAGTTTGTAGCCACAGGCTATAAACTCTGGACAGTCCCACAAACTGGCTGTAGGCTCTACAGTCAGACAATAAACCACAGCGGCAATGGCAAAGACAAGCCATGCCATGCAGGTGTTGAGTTTTGAAAAAGATGTTTGTTTCATTGTGCTTTGCTCGTTTTTGCGGCAAAGCTATCAACAATCGCATAAAAGGTGCGAAAAACTGTCTGACATTTGTCTGACATTTTGCAGTCAGACCTGATGTCAGTTTCCAATTACCTGACTGTCAACCTATAAGACTTTCCTCGGTCAGACTCGATTTTCAGGTTGGAATGTTGCTCTACAACGGGTTTCAATCTTTTGATGAGCGTGTAGAGTGTCTCGCTGGCATCTGGTTTTCCAGGCCAAAGCGCAGCGCAAATCTCAGTTTTTGTCAGTGTGTATGCTGGTGCATGATAGAACATCTCCATCAATTGGTGCTGCATGGGAGTCAGCTGTACCGCATCACCGTTGAGGGTGAAGAAGCGTTTCTCTGCTTCTGAGAACACAAGTCCGCCATAACGGTTTCCTTCTATGGCAGATGCCACGGGAAGCGCCCGTACTTTCCGATACCAGGTGAACATGGCCCACAACAATGTCAAGGTCCACAACAAGGCGGCCGGCCGTTGGTCGGACATGCTGAAAATGGTGGCTTCGGAACACTTGGCGTATGCCTTGAACTTCTGGCTACGAGCATCTACGGCCAAAGTGGCCTTTCCTCGCAGTTCGGCTATTTGCAAATGACTGTTGAATATGCGGACTGTATCAAGAGTGATGACATCGCTCTGCTGTTCCTCCATGGTGATGGCCAATGCCCTGTCCATATCGTCATTCACCATCCGCCTCGCCGTACGGTAACGGTCGAGACTGGTCAGCCCTGAAGCCAGGAACAACGCAAAAAGCACGATGACTGCATACTGCTGTTTCATATTGTTTGTACGTTTCATTAGTTCAAAAGAAGTAAATGTGAAATTCGCTATATCGTGAAAACAGAAATACTCCTTACTCCTCTTCAGCGAATTCCTCGGTTTCGATGCCCACCGATTTCATGAGATACTCCTCTGCCTTTTGCAGGTCTTTGGGTCCTCCGATGCCATCACGATAGAAATCAGAAAGCATAGAGTAGGAATCAACCACTCCAAACGAAGCCGCCATCTCCATGTAGATGCGGGCTTGCTCGTAGTTCTTCTTGATGTACTGGTTGCCGTAATAGTAATAATAGCCCAGGGAATAGTATGCTGACTGATTGCCTTGGTCGCCTGCCATCTGAAGGTATTTCATCGCCTTCTCCAAATTGACAGGACGGTTGTCTGAGCCGATATAATATAAGTAGAGTTCGTACGAAGCAGAACCCTCCCCTGCTTCAGCAGCCTCCTCCAGATAGCGCACGCCTTCCTTCTTGTCGGCAGTGCACCCTATGCCTGTCATCAGGATATGTCCCAGAACGGCCTTGCCTGATGCCGACCCATACTCGGCCGCCTTCAGCAAATACTGGTAGCCCTTCTCGTCGTTCTTGGCCACTCCATTTCCTGTGATGTAATTCACACCAAGACGCGAATAGGCTTCGGCATTATGGAGCAATGCCGCCCGCTCAAGCAGTTGGAATCCCTTCTGCACATTATGATGTTTGGTATACTCCTCATTATCGGAAAGATGGATGGCTGCAAGAGCGAGCATACAGTCTTGGTCGCATCCTTCGACACCTTTTCCATACCATTGGACAGCCGCTGGCAGATTCACCTTGGTGTCGGCCAGCCCGAACTGATAAATGTCGCCAAGGCAATAGGCAGAGTATTTGGAACCATTATTATAAGCCTGTGTGAAGAGGTCAATGGCCATGTCCTTGTTGACCGCCACCGCAGAAGAACCATGCAAGTAGAGAAGCGCCAACTGGTAGAGATAGACGTAATTCTCCTTGTCGTTGACGGTCTGCAGTATCTCGTAGGCCTTGTCCTTGTCCTGTGCCACGATAGTGTCGAGTCCCCAGAAATATAAACCTGCGTAGCGGGAGCGGACATACGAGTTCTTCGACTGTTCACCCAAGGTTTTAAGGCTATCGAATCCTGCGACATAGTCTTTTTCCTGTCCGTAAAGACCGCCTATCATGGCCAAAGCCAAATCGCATTTTGCCTCCTCGCATCCTTTGTCGGCAGCCTCGTGAAACAATTGCATCGCCTGCTGTTCATCAACCTCTGTTCCCAGTCCAAGGGCATAAGCCCTCGCCAAACGGTATGTGGCAAAAACATTGCCTTTCTTTGCGGCTTTCTTGTAGATGTCGATAGCCTCAACATAGTTATTGTCGAGCCAAAACTGTTGGGCGGTCTGCATCTTGTCCTCACAGGAAATCATCACCAATGCCAGAGCCAGCGGCACCATTAGGGTTCTCAGGATTCTCATACCATTTGTGCTTTTAAGGTTTTATTGTTATAACGAGATGTAGAGATGTCGAAATTATTCCGATTTGTCGTTTTAACGTTATCGCGTTATCTCGATATTACCGCTATTTCAGATTATTCCGAAAGCGATATCATTCATCGGGAAACTTGTCTTCCTCCCTTGCTCTTTTATGCATCTTGTGAAGGAAGAAATTGAAAGCCTCGTAGCAAATCATCACCAAAGTTGTGCTGACTGCTGCCACCACATACATGCCGACACCACAGGCCATGCCGATGGCGGCTGTTACCCAGAGTCCTGCCGCGGTGGTAAGACCACGAACCACATTCTTCTGCAAGATAATGGTTCCAGCACCAATGAAACCGATGCCTGTAACCACCTGGGCGGCTATACGGGCAGGGTCAAGCCTCAAAGCGTTGAGATGCTCGCGCATATTGTCCTCATGCGCCAAGGATTCGTTGGCAAAGAACTCATAATCGAAGCCGTGAACCGAGATAATCATAAACAAGGCTGAACCAAGGGCCACCAGCACATGGGTGCGGAATCCGGCCGCCTTGGTGCGGTATTCACGGTCAATGCCAATGATGGCGCCAAGCACAGTGGCGATGAAGATTCTTAATACAAATTCTCCAGTCATAGTTATGTTTTTAGGTTTCAAATTGCAATATTAGTCAAAATTATCCAAATATCAAAAAAAGAGCCTCGAAAACTGCTTCAAGGCAACTTTCAAGGCTTTCAAGGCTGGAATAGAGTGTTGAAAAATGCTTTTTTATCGAACAATCAAGAATTCTGTCATAAATATGATAATCATGTTTATGATAATTGAATTTATGATAACAATATTCATGATTATAGTAGGTCTACTTTTTAGACAAAAAACACATGAAGTATCTCCATTTTTGAAATAGATGTTATATCTTTGCAACACTACTGTCCCGTTAAAGTGGGCTAATCGTTCTTTGAAATCGCTGAAATAAAGTCTTTTACGAGCAGTTTCCGAAGCGAACGGACTTGAATTTGTAACTTTGCAGCCTCAAAGGTTTGCATATGTA